>ULOD01040840.1_pt1 | contig 17897 bp, 15 predicted proteins | sample 1952351 | NCBI WGS metagenome assembly ULOD01 (sample SAMEA4835596, study PRJEB28245) | human gut metagenome | biome: gut microbiome; material: fecal sample | place: Denmark | collected 2008 | reverse complement strand
TGTCGGCTTTTTTGTGGGATAAAAGAACTACCGTCTCAATATGGGCACACATCGGGAACATATCAACCGGCTGTGCTTTTACTGCTTTATAACCGTTTTCCGTTAAAAATGCCATATCGCGTGCTAATGAAGCCGGATTACATGATACATAAACAATTTTTTCAGGTTTTACTCCGGCAATGGCTGCCAAAACCTTTTTATCACAACCTGCGCGCGGAGGGTCAAGCAGCACTGTATCCGGCTTTACGCCGCTTTTTAACAGCGCCGGCATTTCCACGGCAGCATCGCCGCAAATAAACTCTGCATTTGCAATATTATTTGCTTTGGCATTTTCGTTGGCGTCTTTAATGGCGGGCTCAACAATTTCTATGCCGTACACCTTGCGTGCCTTTTGCGCCAGATACAGCGAAATAGTACCGGTACCGCAGTAACAGTCAATAACCGTTTCTTTGCCGCTCAGCGCAGCAAAATCCAGCGCTGTGGCATACAGCTTTTCAGTCTGCGCGCTGTTTACCTGAAAGAAAGACAGCGGCGAAATATTAAATTTTAAATTGCCAAGCCTGTCTTTAATTGTACTTTTGCCATACAGAACACGGTTTTTAGCGCCCATAATTATGTTGGTACGCTTTTTGTTAATGTTCTGTACAATGCTTTTTAAACCGTCCACTTCAGTTTTAAGCATTGTTACAAGCTCGCCTGCATGCGGAATATCATAGCAGGCTGTAACAATTACAGCCATAACTTCGCCGGTTTTAGCCCCTGCACGCCCCATAACATGGCGTACAACGCCTTTGCCGGTAGTTTCGTCATAAGCAGAAATATTAAACTGCTGCATCCAATGGCGCACAACCTGCATAATTTTGTTGTTAGCCTGCTTTTGGATAAGGCAGTCATCAATATTTATAACGTTATGGGTTAAAGCCGCATAGCAGCCAATTTGAATTTTTCCTTCCGTTTTAGCTGCCGGGAACTGCATTTTATTGCGGTAATGCCAAGGATTTTCCATGCCCAGCACAGGCTGCACTTCGCATCCGGTAATATGCCCAATACGCTCAATGGCATCTTTAACCTGCTGCCTTTTAACGCTTAACTGCCCTTCGTAGTTTAAATGCTGCAATTGGCAGCCTCCGCATTTTTCATAAAAAGCACATTGCGGTTTAACGCGCTGCGTAGATTCTTCCAAAATGTTTAAAATTCTGCCGGAAGCATAGGATTTTTTTACCTGAAATAATTTTACGGATACTTTTTCTCCCGGCAGGGCGCCGTGTACAAAAACCGTAAATCCATCAGCCTTGCCCACACCTTCGCCGCTGCTGCCAAGCCCTGTTATATTTAATTCAATTATGTCGTTTAATTTAAATGGTGGTTGTTGTTTAGTCATTTCTGCCCCTGATTTTTATTATAAACTGCCATCCTGCATCCAATACAGCCTTACAGGCAGGTTGGAAGCACCCGGCGGTGACCAGATAAAGCTGTATGTTCCCGGTTCCAAAACGCCAAGTTTAAGCAAATCGTCGTAACTATCGCCTATTGCAACTTTATCCTGCGGCAAAGGCAAAACCTTTTCTTCACCGGATTTTTTCAGCACGCCGTAACCGGCAAACAGCCCGCCCAAGGGATTTAAGTACATTGCCGCCGGTTTATTACCGCTGATTGCAAAATTAACCGAATAAACAATGCCATAATTGCCGTAATTTACAGCATCTTTACCGGTTGTACCGTCCTTACCGCGCGCAAAGCCCTGTTCTTCGGATGCCAGTTCAAGCATATACACCTTGTTGTTATCGGTATTCAGCGGCGCAGATACAGTGTAATTCCAGTCCGCATCGTCAAAAGTACCCCTTAACGGATGCTCGTCCATAGGCTGAACCGGTGCGTATTCATTGTATAAATCCAAATCTGTTTTTTCGTCGCACATAATAACGCTTACCTGCACAGGCTTATCAGTGTGTAAATCAATAGTGCCTACCAAAAGCTGCGCCGGTTCAAGCACATAGCCTTTGCCGGTTAAAAGTTCAGCATTTTTGCCAAAGCCAAGGCTGCCTTCCGTTTTATTATGAACGCCGGAAAAATATTTTTGCTGTGTTTCCTTGCCAACCTTTAAATAATGCCAGCCCGCATTGCCGATGCTGTTGTTGGCAACGCTGTATTTAACCGGGCGCATTTGTTCGTTGCTGAGTATAACGGCGAGTTTTTTATTGTTTTCCATCGCATTTACATGATGAAAGAAAATTCTTACATCACCGCTTACGGTATCACGGTACAAAACTCCATTCCTGTAAACCATTTCCGGGCTGTCAGAAAAAATAAGTGTTGAACCGGAAGTGGTTTTCTGCGCAGTTACTTCTGTATAAGTTTCAGGCAAACCGCGCCCTGTAATAAGTTCATCAGAAGCAAAAGCGTTTAAAGGCAAAAATGCCATACAACTAATTGCCAGAGTTTGAAAACATTTTTTAAGCCTCACGATTAACCTCCAATAGATGTTTACTGTTTATTATAACACAAATACTGCAATTGTATTTTATTTTTACAGCGCAGAATTTAAAATAAATTGTTGCTGTCAAAACCGCTTTCGCATTAATAAAATAAGGTGTCAGTAAGGTGTAAAAACACAATCAGTACCACTCGTATATGACTACACCCCAAAAGCTTAACTTTTGGGGTGCAATTCACTCAAACAGCGCTTTTAATTTATATTCTGTTTTTATACATTTTTTCGTAATACTTCTGGTATTCTCCGCTGATGATTTCCTGCCACCAGTCTTTATTATCTAAATACCACTCAATGGTTTTTGCTATGCCGTTCTCAAACTTTGTCTGCGGCAGCCAGCCAAGCTCATTATGTATTTTTGTCGGGTCTATCGCATAACGCCTATCGTGACCAGGACGGTCTTTTACAAAAGTAATTAAATCTTCGCTTTTGCCAAGCGTCTTTAAAATAATTTTTACTACATCCAAATTACTTTTTTCGTTATGCCCGCCAACGTTATAAACTTCTCCCTCTCGTCCATTACGGATAATCAAATCTATCGCGCTGCAATGGTCTTCTACATACAGCCAGTCGCGCACATTAGCACCATCGCCGTATACTGGCAATGCTTTACCTTGTAACGCATTAATAATCATTAACGGAATTAACTTTTCCGGAAAGTGATATGGCCCGTAGTTGTTAGAGCAGCGCGAAATCGTTACCGGCAAACCATAAGTACGGTGATATGCCAGAACCAGCAAATCCGCGCTTGCTTTAGAAGCTGAATATGGGCTGGAAGTATGCAGCGGTGTTGTTTCCGTAAAGAACAAATCCGGCCTGTCCAGCGGCAAATCGCCGTAAACCTCATCCGTACTTACCTGATGGTAACGCTTTATGCCATACTTGCGGCAGGCGTCCATCAGCACACCAGTGCCTATAACATTTGTTTTTAAAAACAGCTCCGGCTCTAAAATGCTGCGGTCAACATGGCTCTCCGCCGCAAAATTTACTACAACGTCAGGCTTTTCCGCTTCAAACAGACTGTAAACAAAATCGCGGTCAGCAATATCGCCTTTAACAAACTTAAAATTAGGCTGCTGCATTGCGTCTTTCAAGCTGCTTAAATTGCCCGCATATGTCAGCTTATCCAAGCATATAAATTCGTCCTCCGGATGCTGCTTAAGCTGATAATATATAAAGTTACTTCCTATAAACCCGGCCCCGCCGGTGATGATGAGTTTCATAAACGCTCCTCTCTTTCTTCATCTATATATCTTACTTTTTATTTTAAATTTGTCAAATTTTCTATTTTTTATCATACAAACATTGATTCAAGCATTATATTGTTACAAATATAGCAACAAATATCAAAGAACACTTGCTATATATTTTTATTATTCTTTCTTGCTATATGGTGAATTTATCTCTTAAAAAATTACCCTAAAATACTCTGTGCAATGAACAGGGCAGATTTTATTGTATCCTGCATATCATAATATCTATATTCACCCAATCTGCCACCAAATACAACATTATTTTCTCTTTTGGCAAGTTCTTTATATTCTTCGTATCTTATCTGATTTTTTTCATCATTAATAGGATAATAGGGCTCAACATCTTTATTCCATTCTAACGGATACTCTTTGGTAATAACAGTTTTAGGCTGTATACCAAACTCAAAATGTTTATGTTCTATAATACGGGTATACGGTGTTTCCCTGTCAGTATAATTTACTACTGCAACGCCCTGATAATTTTGACAATCCAATGTTTCATGCTCAAATTTCAGACTTCTGTATTCTAAAGCTCCAAAACAATAATCAAAATATGAATCTATCGTTCCCGTATAAATTATTTTTTTAGCAGTTCCACTTAATTTCTCTTTATCAACTAAGAAATCTGTATTTAACTCTATATCACAACCAGCTAATAATTTTTCAAAAATAGCGGTATAGCCACCTATTGGTATCCCCTGATATCTGTCATTAAAATAGTTGTTATTATATGTAAAACGTACTGGCAATCTTCTAATTATTGATGTTGGCAAACTTTTGCAATCACGTCCCCATTGTTTCTCTGTATATCCTTTTACAAGTTTTTCATATACATCTTTTCCAACCATTTTTATCACATGTTCTTCTAAATTTTTTGGTTCGCCGCTAATAATATTTCCTTGTTCTTCAATAATCTTTTTCGCTTCTTCTGGTTTACTTATTCCCCATAATTTACTAAAAGTATTCATATTAAATGGCATATTATAAATTTCACCATAAAAATTAGCTATTGGTGTATTTATAAAATTGTTAAATTCAGCAAATTGTTGTATATATTCCCAAATATATTCTTCTGATGTCCTAAAAATATGTGCACCATATTTATGTACATTTATATCTTCAATTTTTTCAGTATAACAGTTACCTGCTATATGATTACGTTTTTCCACAACTAAACATTTATTACCACGCTTAGTCGCTTCATAAGCAAAGACAGCACCAAATAAACCACTACCCACTATTAAAAAATCATACTTTTTCATGAGGATTCCTCCTATAACACATTCTCTTTAATTTTATTAATTAACATTAGAAGAATCTGATCTTTAATAACCAGCAAAATTCCAGCATATACAACACTTCCAAACAAAATAATTAGCAGTGTATTTATAATAGATGACGATAGTTGTATGCTTAATAACCACGTTACTGCCAACATAATAATGCCACTAATCAGATAATTTTTGCCCTGTAATAAAATCTCTCGGAGATTAAAAAAATCCCTTACTAGATAAAATTGCACAACTGTCACCAGCCATTCTGTTAACATTGTAGCAATAGCGACCCCGATGGAAAAATAGTGAGGAATTAAATAGAGATTAATAACAAAGTTAAAGATCGCACCTATAAAAACGGATAATGTCAACTGATTTTGTCTATTCATTGGCACCATGAACTGAATACCCGTCACATTGCTAAGTGCAACTGCAATCAGCATGCTACTTATAACAGCAAGCAAACCTGCTACAGGTTCATAACCAGTTCCAAAGAACCAAGGTACAAAATTCGGTGCTGTTACAATAAGTCCAAGACACATAGGAATAGTTATAAAAAAAGAGAATCGATAGGAAACCATCATATATTTTCGAACAGTTTCCATTTCTCCTTTTGCAACTGTTGATGCAATTCTGGGTAGCATCACCGTACCCAAAGATGTAGCAATAGTAAGAAGTAATTTAATTATTTTATCGGCCTGTTCATAATACCCGTTTTCTGTATATACATCTGTAAAAAATCCTAACATTGTTTTGTCCATAACTACATAAATTTGAATAGCTATCTGAGGTAAAAAAAGTTGAAAAATAGTTTTCAAATTACGAAAAGGGTGAATTTCTTTCAGCGGCACCTTGTGAATATAATCCGTTAAAAACAGGCAGATAAAAATACCTGAAACTACATTCATTCCGCCCATAATAAATGTATATAAAATAAGATCATCCGGTGCCTTAATTAGTATAAATAAAAGAGCAATATTTACAAAACGGATTACAAAATTACGAAAAACAATTTTACCAAATTCTTCAAGTCCTTGAAAAAACCATGAAACATCAAATAGAATGGCTAAAATATTCAGCGCTTGTATCCAATAAATCAATGAATCAATATGCCATAGCTTCCCTAATAAGTAATAAGCAGTTAAACTAATTGATACAGTCAGTAGTTGAAAACTAATGACTTCAAAAAAAATACGACTCTGTTCACTCTTATTATTTTGATGATAGGCAATTTCCCTCTGGGCATAACTTGTAATACCAAATTGAGCTAATAGTACAAAATAAGCAACAATAGAAAAACTGAAGCTATATTCTCCTATAGCCTCTACTCCCAAAGTCCGTGCTATATATGGCGTAGTAATAAGAGGTGTTAAAAGAGTCAGTAATTGATAACTCAAATTATATAAATAGTTTTTAGAAAGGCTTTTCATCCCCAAACTCCTTATCATCAGTTAGGTAAATATATATCAAAGGAAGTAAAAGCCAAATTGCATATATCAAATTCAAAGAACCATTACAGCCAACTATCAACGAACTTACAGTAGCAATAAATAAACATAATAATGTTCTTTTTACTGTTTGGTTAGAAGATTTTTTTATACTTTGCAACAATCTAAAACATCCATATCCAAAAGGGAAAAGTAAGCAAAATAATCCTAATATCCCAGTTGTGGAAAATGTTGTAACATATTCATTCATAGCATCAAAATTATGTTTCAACGGTCCCACTTTCCAGTAAGCTTTAACCCATTGTTGTACTTCCCCACTTTGCAAATCAAAATCATCAAAATTCTCTACTACATAAGCACCATTTAACAATGGTCCCACTCCAAGTAAAGGATGCTCCATTCCAATTTTAAAATTTGATTTAATTAAAGCATAACGAGCTTGATTGCTCCGCTTATTTGTAGAAGCCAATGATCCTACATTATTTTCTAAATACTCAATAGCTGCATTATCTTTATCTTCTTCTCTTAAAGTTATAGTAGCTGAAACATTCATATTATTATTTTTACCAACTCCACTTATAATAGTAATTGAAGCAAGAGATGTCCCAAAAGCAAGCATAACCATCAAAATAATAACAGCAAAACGTTTTAAACAATCTTTCCAACGAAATAATAAAAGCGTTATTGTTGTAAGCCCCATAATTCCTATAAGCATAGCTACAGCAGTTCTTGCATTAGTTAAAAATACCATATAACTAATTACATAAATAAGAATAATATAATATAATATTTCCAAGTTCTATCCTTATTGATGACAGGTATAAATAATAACGGTAGTGCAAATGCAATATAATTTCCAACTCGTGATGGCTCGCAAAATACTGATCTAAACTGTCCTTGCCATAAAAGAGGCGGCCACCAATCATGAATTTTTCCTATATCATGAAGCAAGGGATTAATTTTTTGCAAAATAAAAGTTGCTGAAGAAGATCCGTGTAAAAAACATACATCTACAAAACCATACAAAACAAATACGAATAGCCCTGCTAATAATCCACTCCAAAATACTTTCCAAGCCCTTTTTAAATCATTTTTATACCATAGATAAATCATATAAGAAAGGCCAAAAGAATATAATAAATCAAAAAGAGCCGTTTTAGCCGAACGCAAAAAAATCCATGTAGAAAAAAGTGTTTCATGCGAAATATTGATATTATGGTTGTGCAAAAAAGATAATACTCCTGGTAGTTTTTCAATCTGTGGCTCTGGTGCATTCAATACTAAATCCCAATAAGGATATATATATAGCCCATGAAGAGCAGACACTTCATAAACAATTAAACAAATTACAAAAAATAATGCAACATAACGATTCCAAATACTAATATATCCATTCCATGTCATATAAACCGTCAACAAAAATCCTGCAATTATTGGATAATTACCCAGCATTGCTGAATATGGCCCGCCCAATCCAAAAAAAGTGAGCCACATTGCTTTTGGCATATAATCAAAAATAACACAGAAAACTATTAGGAAGAAAAGAATATCTTGTATTTTTTTAAGTTTAAAATTCATTACTTTTATATTCTTCAGCATTATATCTCCTTTAACAAATGCTTAACCTTACGCAATATTCTAAATATCAGAGTCTTACGAACACAACGCATCAATGGTAGAAATTGAGCTGGATTTTTTGCAATTAAATACGCAGTAATCGATGTTAATTTTAATTTGCAAATAATTTCAGGATGCCTCTGTCTTAAACTTTGTATATTATCTACAAGCAAGTAATCTTTATCTGGATTTACAATTTTATCACACATATTTATATAAATACAGTTATAATAGTTTTGTAAAAATTTAAGAAAATATTTTTCTTTACTATTTCCGGCAATAATTGAAACATGTTTAGCAAATATATCTGCTAAATCATTAAATATATAGTAATAATCTTCTAAATGCTTATATAATCCTTCAGGACTTACACTTTGTGTAGAATTTCCCATTCTATATTGATAAGCACAACTATTATCAAAACTGATAGTATCCGCTGCCATACCACAAAAAGCAACAAACTCATTATCTGCATAAAAGCAGTTTTCCTTTATATACATTCCTATTTGTCGGAGCTTATCTGTTAAAATTGTAATAGCAGTCATAGGAAATATACGAGTATTTTCGTTATGAACCAAATACATTTCTTCAAATGTATACTCATAATGTAATTTAAAACCAATTTCATTATGTTCTTCATATGGGTTATTTGGATAACACCACTTAAAAGCATTGATAACCAAATCTGTTTCTGTCTGTTTGAGCCAATCACAAAGCTTATCCAGTTCTTTAGTATCTACCCAATCATCACCATCAACAGCTTTATAAAATTTACCTGTTGCCAATTCCAAAGATTTATTTAAAGTTGAACCATGCCCCCCATTTACTTTATTAATTAAATGGATAGTATCTGGATATTTTTTTTCATACTCACTAACAATATTCACCGTATTATCATTGGACCCATCATTAATAACTAAAATCTCTAAGTCATCAAAATAACGACTCGGTAAAAACGAATCTAAACATTCTTCGATAGTCTTTTCCACATTGTATGCAGCTATAGATATAGTTAATAATTTACCCATATATTTAACCATTCCAATCTATAAAAAATATATTTAGTATATAATAAACATAAAATATCTTATTTTTAAAAAATTATCTCACTAAAAATAAGTATTTTCAATATAGAAATCCTATTTTTGAATAACCTCAAGAAATTTATCTACCGACTTATCCCAACGATAATCAAGTATATCATTATGACCATTGACGGCAATACGTGTACGTTCTTCCTGATTTTCAAATAGATAACTTACATTATCAACCATAGCCTGAACATCACGAATTGGTGATATAAGAGCATTTTTGTTATGAACTGCAAATTCCTGCGCTCCCTTATAATTAGTTACACAAAGTGCTGCACCGCAGATCATTGCCTCAAGACAAGTCAAGCCTAACCCTTCCTCAATTGTTGGATAGATATAAACAGCAGACTGATTATATATTTTCCGAAGTTTTAATTCAGTAGCATTTTGAACGTACTCAATCCAATCTGGAAGATCACTCGGCCTACTTGGTACGCCAAATAAAGTTGCTTTTAAATCTGGATAAATTTTCTTTAAGATTTCTATTGCCTGTATTCCGTACTGCGTACCCTTATAGGGTCCTATATGATATAGCATTGATAGTGAATGTTCTCGCCTTGTTATAATCTCTCTATCAATATTAAATATTTTATCATTAATTCCATTCGGCACCAAAAAACTTTTTTTAGGTGCGGTAACTTTATCTACAATATCGCCCAACCATTTAGTAATAACTACATTCTTCATTCCAAGGCGATAAGATACCATAACCTGTTCCTCAGTAATCCCATTCCAAGCCTCAAAATCTTGTATAAAATACAACTTATTGCAAACATTGGTATTTGCTACTAATTCAGCCGTACCGTAAGCTGTTGCAATTATTGCATCCACATTTGACAAATCTAAAAGTTTAGCATTTGGAGAAGAAATTTTTTTTATTTGAGAATCTAATTGAAACCATGTCGGATATTTTTTTATTCGTTTATCACCTAGATAACCTGCAATCTGGCGACGGACAATCTCAGGAATCCACCATCTTTTAGCACTGTAACGCCCATCATAAATGATCATCACCTGATGACCTCTTGCAGTAAAGCGATTTGCATATTCATAAACAATTTTGTATCCACCACACGGATTATTACTTATTGGGGGTAAAACGAACGCTATATTCATTCAATATCATCCATTCATATTACACTACAATTAATATATTTATCTATTGTAATTTTCCAATTTTCCAAAATCTTAAAATCATTAACCTTTAAACTATTTTTACTTAACCTACTATTCATCGGTCTTTTCGCTCTAGTTGGATATTCATCCGTTGTAATATAGTTTACCTTTACATCTAATTTTGCAATTCTAAAAATTTCTTCAGCAAACTCTGCCCAAGTGCATACACCTTCATTTGTTGCATGATAAATTCCATATTTATCTGTTTTTATCATTTCAACTAATAACGGTGCCAAATCTGCTGTATATGTAGGGCTGCCGTACTGGTCTGCCACTACGTTTATTTCCTTACGTTCTTTACCTAAACGTAGCATTGTTTTTACAAAGTTATTGCCGTGCTCGCCAAATACCCAGGATATGCGCACAATAAAATATTTATTTAATATTCTTTGTACTGCTTGTTCTCCAAGCAGTTTTGTTTTACCGTAAACATTTATTGGGTTTGGTTTATCGTCAACTTCGTAAAAGTCGTCTTTTGTACCGTCAAAAACATAGTCCGTACTGATGTAAAGCATTTTGGCATTTATTTTTTTGCAGATTTCGGCAATGTTTTCTGTTGCTGAAGCATTAACTAAATAACACAATCCCTGTTCATCTTCTGCTTTATCAACAGCGGTATAAGCCGCACAATGTATTACTGCGTCCGGCATATAATTTTTAATAAAATTTTCCGTAGCTTCAAAATCAACAATGTCAAAATCTTGGCGAGTTGCTCCACAACATTCAATATTTTGTTTTTGCAGTTCTTTTACAACGTCGTACCCAAGCTGCCCATTGGAACCAGTAACTAAAACTTTCACTATTCAAATCACCTATATAATAAATTCTTACTCGACCCACGCCCTTCTAAGCCGTGGGTCTATTTATTACTAAAATAATTCTTTGGAATCCTTCAAAAACGGATTTTTCTTATCTTTTTCAGATAAAATTGGATTTTCTACGCCCCACTCTACGCCGATATCCGGGTCATTCCAGCGTATTCCGGCGTCTGCGTCCGGTGCGTAATAGTTATCTGCTTTGTACAAAAACTCTACATCGTCGGTTAAAGTTACAAAGCCATGACCAAAACCGCGCGGTATTAACAGCTGCTTTTTATTTTCTGCGCTCAGTTCAACGCCAACCCATTGTTTAAAAGTAGGGCTGTTTTTACGTAAATCTACTGCAACATCAAGCACTACGCCTTTAACGCAGCGCACAAGTTTTGCTTGCGCTTTATCACCTTTTTGAAAATGAATGCCACGCAGCGTTCCTTTTACCGTACTTTTTGAATGGTTGTCCTGCACAAAGTCATAAAAAAGCCCAGTTTCCTCCATTTTCTTTTTGTTCCAGCTTTCCATAAAAAAACCACGATTATCTCCAAATACGTCTGGCTCTATTATTACCACGCCGTCAAGTTTTGTTTTAGTTATTTTCATAGTTATATGCCTCTAAACTTTAGTATTTTATCTTGCCGTCTGCTACTTTTTTAAGGTACTGCCCATAAGGCGCTTTACCGTATTTGTCTGCGCTTTCTAATAGCTGCTCTTTGGTTATCCAACCGTTGTTGTAGGCAATCTCTTACAGCACGGCAATGGGTATGCCAGTTCTTGTTTCTACAGCTTTTACAAATTCCGCGGCTTCGTTTAGGCTGTCTACCGTGCCGGTATCAAGCCAAGCATAACCACGACCCAAGGTAATTACGTTTAATTTATCGTTTTGCAGATAAATTTTGTTTAAGTCGGTAATTTCCAGTTCGCCACGAACGGACGGCTTAAGTGTTTTGGCATAATTACAAACATTATCATCGTAAAAATATAAGCCTGTTACTGCATAGTTGCTTTTTGGTTGCGCAGGCTTTTCTTCGATAGATACTGCTTTACCGTCTGCGTCAAATTCAACAACGCCGAAGCGTTCAGGGTCATCCACGTAATAACCAAAGACAGTTGCACCATTTTTATTAGCGGCAGCTTGTTTTAAATGTTTGCTTAAGCCTGCACCATAAAAAATATTATCACCCAAAATTAAAGCGCAGCTGTCGTTGCCAACAAATTCTTCACCCAAAATAAAGGCTTGCGCCAAACCGTCCGGCGAAGGCTGCACTTTATAGCTTAATTTAAGCCCATACCTTTCGCCTGTGCCTAACAATTTTTCAAAGTTGGGTAAATCATGTGGTGTAGAAATTATTAAAATCTCTCTAATGCCTGCAAGCATAAGTGTAGATAACGGATAGTAAATCATCGGTTTATTATATATCGGTAATAATTGTTTACTTGTAACCATCGTCAGCGGATAAAGCCGTGTACCGCTTCCACCTGCTAAAATTATGCCTTTCATAAAAACGCTCCTTTAAATATTACCTTTACGAATTTGTTTTACCAAAAATTTAAAGAAAAATTCCGGCATAAATGGTAAACATAATTCAAAATAAGTTGTACTTTTATTGTTATTTTTCAATTTAAATAACTTATAAAAATTTTTTATGTTATGATTAAAAAAATACTTATTTCTTACTTCTATAAAATCGCTTAATTCTTTTATATCATTTTGTAAATATTTATCATTAAAACGTTTTTTTACAATATCTATTTTTTCTTTTAAGCCTTTTATTCTATCATTGTAATAATCGTCTTTACTATTAATACCAACTAAAACTGTTGTCTGATTATTTCCATGAATTCTATATTTTATTAAAGATTTATTTAAATTTACGATTTTGCCATAAGCTCCAACATAAGCAGCCAACCATGCATCATGCACAAATTCTTTTGGAAAAGGCAATGCTCGTTTGGCTATATCTGTTTTTATTAAAACAGTGCAACCAGTTACCCAGTTATGTACAAGAGCCTGTTTAAATGTATTCGAACCATTGTAAAACACATGTCTTGGTCTGACTTTAATAATTGAATCAGCAACAACTTTGCTTTCTGCATCTATAACATACATATCGCTACAAACCATATCAGCATTTGTTTCTATAATTTTCTTTGCTAATATCTCAATTTTGTTAGGTAGCCAAATATCATCCTGATCACAATATGCTATATAATCACCATCAGCAATTTCTGTTAATTTTCCAAATGCTAAGGTTGAACCCAAATTACGCTTTCCTTGTATAATAGTAAATTTAAAATTTGTTATATATTTTAAATATATTTCTTCATAATTTGTTTTATCTTGCGGGTAATCATTATATACAATTAGTTCTAAATTTTTATAAGTTTGATTATTTAAAGATTCTAATTGTTCCTTAAGCCATTTAATATTAGGTTTATAAATTGCCATCAAAATGTTAATTTTTTTCAAAATATTTGCCACCTTAGATATAAATTTTTCAACTTTTTACTTTCATTTTTTATATCAAAATTTTTAAGCAAAGTTTTTTCGATATTTATAACTTCTTTGCGTTCTGTATTTAATATTGCGTCACACCATTCTGTTTTAGGCTGGCGTAAAGAAAGCAGCTTTATATTATCTGTCAATAATATTTCATCAGTAACTTTGTCAGAACAAATAAATGGTAACCCATTTGCCTGTACTTCAACACCAACTACAGGTAACCCCTCATATAAAGACGGTAATATAAATACATCCATAGCGTTATATAAATCTGCCACATCGTTTCTTACACCTAAAAATATAACAGCTTTTTCTATACCTAAATTTTTGACTTTCGCTTCTATTAATGATTTTAAATTACCATCTCCAATAAGTAACAATTTGGCATTATTTCTTTGTTTTAATACTTCATTAAAAATATCGATCAAAAATTCATGGTTCTTTTGTTTCATAAATCGTCCTACATGACCGATTACAAAACAATTTTCTAAACCAAGTTCTTTCCTTAATTTTTCACGCTTTTCTTTATTAAATTTAAATTTTTCAAGGTTTATCGCGTTATTTATAATTGTTACCCTGCCATTTATTACTGCATTCTTGCCATACATCCATTCGGCAGCTAATTTACTGCAAGCCCAATACTGATTCGCAAATAATCTTGCAAATGGACGAAGTATTCTTTTGGCTATTGTTCTTATGCCTTCTGCAGGGTTATCTGTTGTATGGTTATGCAATATACGTACTTTCGCACATGCTAAATACGCTGCAAATAAAGGAAAACCACTTAACGAATTCATGTTAGAGTGGACAATCTCATAATTATTTTCTTTTATAATTTTATAAATTTCATAAGTATATTTTAAAATATTACTTTTGTACGATGTTATTTCATATACTTTTCCGCCATACTTTTTTACTTGTGCAATATATTGTGGCAGAGCACCTTTGTGTACTACAAAATCAAATTGTATTTTTGTTCTGTCAATATTACGATAATAATTCATTATTACCGTTTCAACTCCGCCTCCTACTACATCTCCTATTATTTGTAATACCCTAATAGGCTTATCCAAACTTAATACGCACCTTTCTTGCTAAATACCACTTTAAATGTTTTATATAAAATTATTAAATCTATCCATAAATTCCAATTTGTTACATACCATTCTTCCATTGTAATTCTTTCTTTAAAGGTCACATCGTTTCTTCCCGATACTTGCCAATACCCTGTTATTCCTGGCTTGGCAAGTATTATATTTTTTAACATTTCTTTTTCTTCTTGGTATTCACTTACCATATATGGACGTGGCCCTATTAAACTCATTTCACCTTTAAGCACATTAAAAATTTGCGGTAGTTCATCAATACTGGTTTTACGTAAAAATTTTCCACATTTCGTTACCCTTGGGTCATTTTCAAGCTTATGGTATTTCTCATACTCAGCTTTTGCTTCCGGGTCTGTTTTTAACAGTTGTTCCAGTTTTTCTTTGGCGTCTACGCACATGCTGCGGAATTTATAACAGTTAAATTCTTTGCCGTTTTTGCCTATGCGCCTATGCTTAAAAATTACAGGGCCCGGTGAATCTTTGTATATCCATATGGCGATAATAAGTAAAATCGGCGATATTACGATGGTGCCTGTTATGGTTAGTACATAGTCAAAGATTGTCTTTATCCATCTGTTTATTGGCCTTGCAAGGTTGTTTTTAAGCCTTAACAGCATTAGCTTTTCATTAAACAGGCTTTCTGCATCTATGCCGCCCATTGGTACACCTACAAGGTTTGGTATTACGCCCATGCTTTTTACTAAAGGTTGTACTTTGTAGATTAATTTTGTAAGTTTACCTTGTTCCAAACCGGGCGCTGCTATAAAGACGTGGTTGATGTTGTATTTTGTTATTACTTGTTCTGCGTCACTGAATTTACCCAAGACAGGGTAGTTTTCAAGTATGCCTTTTTCTACTTGATTGTCTTCTAATAAACCGATTATTTTATAACCCATACCGGCGTCGTTTATAATGCCCTGCACTAACAGTTCTGCTGTTTTACCTGCGCCGATAATAAGTACCGGTATTTGCAGCAGCTGGTATTTTTCAAGTATCTTTTTTACGATGTAGCGAAAGATGACAAGCAGTATAAAGCTCAATATCCAGAAAACTGCAATAAACATTCTGGAAGTTGAACCTGCTATGCGCGCTATATATAGTAATATGATAATACTTGTAACAGCATAGCAGCTTGTTATAAAGAGTTTTTGGATTATCTGCCAGAACTGCGCGCGGCGGTTGTAGAGCTGTTCAATATTTAAAAAGATTAAATAAAGCAGCGGAAATACTACCCAGAAGTTAAGCCAGGAAATATGCAGGTTGCTGTTACCGGTATAGAAGTTACGGAAGTTAAAGGCAAGTTCTTCTGCACATACTATGGCGATATAGTCAACACAAATTAATACAAACGGTAAAATAATATTGGTATACTTATTTATTTTTTGCAGATTTTCTGCCACGCTTTCTCACCCTGAGTTTAATTTTTATTTAAAACTTATCTATAACTTTATTTTACAATCAATTATTATGTATTTTATCACTTTTAAAATAAAATTTCTACTATTGTCCTTTAACTTAACGCCGTTTTTACGCAAAAAAAGACTGCCTGCAAGCGCGTTTGCACTTACAAACAGTCTTTTAAAACCAGTAATTTAAATTTTAGTATTATTTAATTTTTAAGGGTACAGTTTATTTCTCGCCGGTGCTGCCAAAGCCGCCGCTGCGGGTTGCGTCGGCGCTGTCACCATCGGCGGTAAGGTATTTGTAAAAAATGCCCTGTGCCACGCGTTCGTCTTTTGCCAGGGTTACATCGCTGTCCGTCGTATTATACAGCCCCAGCATAATGTGCCCTTCGTTGTCCTCGTTGTTGTAATAATCGGCGTCGATAATACCCACGTTGTTCACCAGCGCCAGCCCTTTTTTTACCGCCATGCTGCTGCGGATATGCACGCCCAAAAACTCGTCGTCCTGCATGTAGGCTTTCACGCCGGTCGGCACCATTTGCAGGGTATGCGCCTTAATGGTAACGTCCTGCGGCAGACAGATATCGTAACCGGCTGCCATTTTTGTTTTGCGGTCCGGCATAGGAAATTCAATTTCTTTAAAAGAAGTAATTTTTTCAAAACCACGTAATTTCATAGTACACCTCATTATAAAAAATCCCGCCGAAAATAATTCAGCGGGATTTAGTTTTTACTTAAATTATTTGCTTAAGCCGCCTGCCAGCACTGCTTTGCGGGACAGGTTAATGCGGCCCTTCTGGTCGATTTCCGTAACCTTTACAACGATTTCATCACCTACGGAAACAACATCTTCAACTTTATTTACGCGCTCGGTAGAAAGCTGGGAAATATGAACCAGGCCTTCTTTGCCCGGCAGAATTTCAACAAAAGCACCAAATGCCATCAGGCGGGTAACTTTGCCGGTGTAAACTTTGCCAACTTCTGCTTCTGCGGTAATACCGTTAATCATATCGATAGCTTTTGCAGCTTCTTCGCTGTTAACTGCGGCGATATATACGCGGCCGTCTTCTTCAATATCAATTTTGGCGCCGGTTTCTTCAACAATCTTTTTAATGGTTTTGCCGCCGGGGCCAATAATTTTGCTGATTTTTTCGGGGTCAACATGAATGGTGGTAATTTTCGGGGCGTATTTGGACAGTTCTTTGCGCGGTTCGGCAATGCAGTCAAGCATAATGCCCATGATGTGTTCACGGCCGCGTTTAGCCTGTGCCAGAGCCTGTTTGAAAATTTCCTTGTTGATGCCGTCAATTTTAATATCCATCTGAATGGCGGTAATGCCGTTTTTGGTACCGGCAACCTTAAAGTCCATATCGCCGAGAGCATCTTCAAGGCCCTGAATATCGGTAAGAATAGTGAAATAATCGCCGTCTTTAACAAGGCCCATTGCTACGCCGGCAACCGGTGCTTTAATAGGCACGCCTGCGTCCATAAGGGAAAGTGTGCTTGCGCAAACGCTGCCCATGGAGGAAGAACCGTTGGATTCCAGAGTTTCGGAAACCAGGCGGATTGCATACGGGAATTCTTCTTCGGAAGGAATTACCGGCAAAAGTGCACGTTCTGCCAGTGCGCCATGGCCGATTTCGCGGCGGCCCGGGCTGCGCAGCGGTTTGGTTTCGCCAACGCTGTACGGCGGGAAGTTATAGTGATGGATATAACGTTTAGT
>ULOD01020744.1_pt1 | contig 18065 bp, 6 predicted proteins | sample 1952351 | NCBI WGS metagenome assembly ULOD01 (sample SAMEA4835596, study PRJEB28245) | human gut metagenome | biome: gut microbiome; material: fecal sample | place: Denmark | collected 2008 | reverse complement strand
CGCTGCGCCAACCTCCGCCGCAGAATCCGTATCAAGCGGCAAAAGCGCACGGTGCACCGCTTCCATGGTGCGCATCATATTCGTCCCGGTATCGCCGTCAGGCACCGGGAACACATTTAATTCGTCAATCTGCCGGTAACCGGCGGCAAAAGCCGCATAAGCGCCCAGCAGCATGTTTTTTATATCGTGGCCGTTAATTACAGCCGTCTGAGTTAAGTTCATCTTCACTCCTTGATTATGGCAGATAGCCCTGCCTTTTTATTTCCGGCCGTGCCGGATTTATTCTTTGGTTCGTACAAAAAGCCCAATGCAGCCGGGTCCCAAATGGGTGGCCAAAACAGCGCCGATGCCCGTCATCAGTACCGGCACACCGGGATAACGCTTAGTCATTTCTTCGTAAAGATATTCGGCATCTTTTTCCGCGCCTTCATGGGCAATGCAGATTCTTTCAAGCTCTCCGTGCGAAGAAGAAATTTCAAGCATTGTGTTAAGCACCTTGCTGCGAGTGCGGCATTTGGCCGCTACAACAAGTTTGCCTTCCTTATCCAAAGTTATTACCGGGCGTATGCCCAAAAGGCTTCCGAGCAGCGCGCCAACAGCACCTATGCGCCCGCCCTTCTGCAAATATTCCAGCGTATTTACCGAAAAACAGGTTTCCGTGCGTGCAATAGCGCCGTTAATAAACGTTTCCAGTTCATCCATACCGGCGCCTTCATCGGCCTTTTTCAAAATATCAAGCGCCAGTGCGCTGATGGGCGTTGCCGCCGTAAGGCTGTCGAAAATGCGGATATCGGCACCGGGAATTTCCTGCATTACCTGCCGCGCTGCCATGCAGGCGGTATGGTAAGTTCCACTTAAAACGCTGTCTACAAAAATACCTATAACTTTCTTGCCTTCTTCGGCAAGGCTCGTAAACAAATCCAAAAATTCGCCAACCGGCGGCTGTGAAGTTTTCGGCAGCTCGCCGCTTTCCTTCACCATTTTAAACATTTCTTCCGGCGTTTTTTCGCCATCGCGCCATTCAACCGCTTTATGGCGGAAAATAAGCTGCAAAATATGGCAGCGTGCGTCATGCGCCAGCGGCGTTTCCGCGGCGGAAGCAATGCTGTCCAAAACTATATGGATGTCATTATTCAAAGTGCCATCCTCCTGTCTATATAATAATTCCGTTAAGATAAAGCTGACTCTATCATTTAATTTTACCATATAGACATAATTTTTTCTACCTGCAAAATAAAAAGGCCCCTGCCCAAAAGCAGGAGCCCGAATATCAGCCGTTAATTAAAAGTCGTTTTCCATGAATGCTTTGTCAACGCGTTTCATTTCGCGGGTTACGCAGCGGCCAAATTCTTCGCTTACCCAATCCCAGCGGCTGGTAAGGGTTTCGTCGATTTCTTTGTCCTCATAAATGCGGTGTTCATAGAACTTGCCGTTTACTGCGCTGTAAGCATAGGTTTTGCCGGTGATGTCAAGTTTCAGAATGCGTTCTGCGCTCGGGAATACCGGGTTGTCTTCGCAGGTATCAAGAACCATGCCTACAACAAGGTCTGCACCGGATGCTTTGGCAATGCGTACCATAGCGTCTTTGGAAGCACCGTCTTTACCAATGTTTTCAGCTGCAATAGCATCGTTGGTAGCGTCATTTTCAAGCAGTTCGTATTCAGGATAATCGAACAGCTGAATAGCGCCGCTGATATAAATCTGGCCTGCGGTTTCGGAACCGGAGTTGTTAACCAGAGGAAGTACTACAACTTTAGCGGCTTCGGCTTTGCCCATAGCGGGAACAGCAAAACATACAGCCATCAGGGCTACCATTAACAGATTAAATAATTTTTTCATTCTCTTACCTCCCAAGATAAAATGGCTATGTAATAATTCTAACACACTTCAGATTAAAAAAACAGTATGCAGTAAAAAAATAATCGCATAAAAAGGCACAGCCCGTGCGTATTACAGGCTGCGCCACAAAATTTTTACATTTAATTATGCGTTTGCAGTTTCATTTTTGCTTCCGGCTTTGCTGCCGCACAAAGTTTTAAGCCCGTTGGTGGCAATTAAAAGTGCCAGAATAATAAGGGCAATGGCAACAACAAGCTGCAAACCATCGGTAAGCATGCCAAACGGTGCGCCGGTAACTAGTTTATTGACAATGCCGTAAATGCTCATGGCAAGCGCGCTCATGGTTGCTGCAAACATAAAGCCCATCGGCACATAAAGCATCCAGCCCTGGCGGCCGGTAACTTTAAGGAATACCGAAAGCGAAATGAATACCAGCGCGGCGCACAGCTGGTTGGCTGCGCCGAACAGCGGCCATACGTTCATATATCCGCCCAGGCAGAGCAGATAACCGAAGAACAGAGTGATAACGGTTGCAAAATATTTGTTGGTTAAAACTTTCTGCAGGCCGCTCATTTCTTCCGGTTTGCCGGAAGTGAAAAGTTCCTGGAAGCACATACGGCCGATACGCCCAACTGAATCGAGCGTGGTAAGCGCAAGTGCGGATACGCACATGGTAATTACACAGGTGGCAACGTGCGCCGAAAGGCCGAACATGCCCATAAAACCGCCAACGGCACCGGCAAAAATTTGGAACGGCGTGCCTTTGGGCATTACGCCGCCGGTTGCCGCAGCGCCTACAACGATAAGCGAAACAACTGCAAGGATGGATTCGATAAGCATTGAACCGTAACCGATAAAGAGCATGTCTTTTTCGTTGGAAACGGTTTTGGAAGAAGTGCCGGAAGATACCAGGCTGTGGAAGCCCGAAACAGCGCCGCAGGCGATGGTGATGAAAAGTATCGGGAACAGCGGCTGTCCGTTTACAACAAAGCCGTTAAACGCCGGCAGTTCGATAGACGGGTTGGTGAAGATAACACCGATAACGCCGCTGGCAATCATGCCTAAAAGCAAAAATACGCTTAAATAATCGCGCGGCTCCATTAAAAGCCACATCGGCATTACTGCCGCCATAAACATATAAGCAAAAACTACATAAAGCCAGGTTGTTTTATCGTAATACAGCGGGTATTCAATGCCTGCCCACAGCATGGCAATCATCAAAACAATGGCAACTGCCAGTTTTGGGCCTTCTGCCAGCGGGCATTTCTTTAAAAAGTAGCCGAAGGCAATGGCAACAACAATGTACAACATCGAAATGGATGCCGCAGCGGCATTCGGAGTTGCAAGGCCGCCGTCTGCCTTAAAGCCGTTAAAGGTGCTGGCAACAATATCCGCAAAAGCGGCGGTTACAAGCAAAGTAAACAGCCACGAGAACAAAAGGAACATTTTTTTGCCGGTTTTGCCGATGTACTGTTCAATAAGCATGCCCATTGATTTGCCTTCGTTTTTAACGGAAGCATACAGTGCGGTGAAATCCTGCACGGCGCCAAAGAAGATGCCGCCAACCATCAGCCACAGCATTACCGGAGCCCAGCCGAACATAGCGGCAATAATCGGGCCGGTTACAGGGCCTGCGCCCGTGATGGACGAAAACTGATGCGCAAAAACCGTAAATTTGGAGGAGGGAACGTAGTCGTTGCCGTCCTCATGCACATAAGCCGGTGTTCTTGCATTGGGATCTACGCCCCACAATCTTACAAGCCAGCGGCCATAGATAAAATAGCCGCATGCACACACGACTAATGCGATACCTAACAACATTAATCCTGTCATGATACTTACCTCTTTCCCTTAAAATAAAATAATAATATAGCTTGAAATTTATCACCAAAATCCTTTTCTGTCAACAAAAACCGTAAATTTTTGTGAACTTTTGCAAATTAATCATTAAAATGTAAAGAATATAATAAAAGCCGTGAACTTAATCAGTGTTTGTACACTTATTTAAAACAGCAAAAAACGCCGGGGTTAAACGGCGTTTTTTAGTATTATTATTTTTCAGGCTTTCCAAAACCATCACTGCCAGATAAGCTGCATAAGTTTTTTGTATTCATCGTTTAAATGGCGGATGATAACATCAAACATAGTGTAAATCAAATCGCCGTCCGCTTCACTGCCTGGCAGCAAAACGCAGCAATCCAAAACAAGTGAGCCGTTATCGTCAAAATAATATTTAAACGATTTAAACCCTTTGTTAAGACGGTTAAGTTCCTTTAAAAGCCCTGCTTCGTTGGCATCGTTTAAAACACGCGGCGCAACAAGCACACGCACCATGCCGTAAATACTGCTGTCTAAAATTACAATCGTCGGCAGCTGCTGCCCGTTAATTTCAATGTTAGAACGGAAAACAACGCTGTTTAAATTATCACCGGCAATTTCGTCAACAGTAAAACAGGTAATTTTTTTGTCATCAAGATACTTTTTAAAAGATTCCGCTTTTTTATTCATGCCTGACCTCCAAAATTATTTGTAATACCCGGAGGCATACAGCCCCCGGATATTAATTTTTGTTAAGCTTCTACAGCAACTTCATCAGCACCGGCGTTTGTTTCGGTAAATTCCTGATAATCAATCAGGCCGTAGCGGTTATGCAGCGATAAACCGTAGCCGTATGCCTGTTTCCAGTCCTCGTCAAGGTAACGCCCATGCTGCCAGCGCAGATGGTTCTCTGCCGTGAAGCGCTGGTCGTAAACATAATCGTATTCATCCAGAGTCAGCAGGATGCCATTGCTTTCCTGAATATGGTCATCGGTAAAGCGCAGGTACATCCAGTCACCCGTGCCATTCAGCCACATATCAAGGCTGCTTTCCGGACGGTTCTCTTCGGTGTTAATCCAGTAAACGCTGTCGCTGCCATCACGCAGAGGCGGTTTGCCGTAAATTGCTGCAGTCATTTCATCATTGCTGAAGTGCGCGTTATCTTCAACATACAGTTTGTCAAACCACAGCTGACCTTCACTGATATGGATATCGGAGTTATTTACCCACAGGCGGTCAAAGCGGATTCCGCTGTCGCTGTTGGTTTTAATATCGCCGATAGTAAAGTTATCAATCGGTTTATCTGCTTCTGCGTTGTCAGGCGTAATAACCAGCATACCATCTGCATCCGGACGCTGCGAAATCTGGTCAAGAGTCATATCGCTGCCTGTAAGCACAATCTGCGTACCTGCTACGATATTCTCAACGTTCATGTCCTTGCCTTCCGTGCGCAGCTGCATGGCTACAAGTTCACCGTTAATTTCATGCAATGTCAGGCTGCCGTCAGCGATGTCAATCCTTGCTGCGTTGGTAGCATACAGGTCGTACAAATCAACGTCGCCCGCACCGCCGGTAGTGATGATAATGTTGCCCGCAGTTTCGCTGCCTCCAGACCCGATAGCTGTGAGTTTGTTATCTTTATTTTCCGCATCTTTAATGCTGCCGCCGTTAGTAATATCAATTGTGATATTGCCGTTTTCAGCATTTTCACTGCCTGCGTTTACATCGCCGCCGAAAGTAATGTTGCCAGTATTAACATTAAGGTCAACATTTTCATTCGCCTTCAAATATGCACCGGTAGTAATATCACCCACATTGGTGGTGAAGATAATATTGGTACCGCCTACTTCAGCATTTTCACCGGTAGTAATATCGCCTTCACCGGTTACAGTTGCCTCAACATCGCCGCTGGCATCTACGCTGCCGTTCAGGTTAATATTGCCATCGCCGGTTACAGTGGTTTCTACATTGCCGTTGCTTGCCGTAGTAGTACCGGTAACCTTAATATTGCCATAGTTGGCAGTTACTATTACTTCTTCGCCGGAAGCAATTTCGCCATCAACAGTTACGTTGCCGTTTGCATCGGTGCTGATGCCATCATTAGTGCCTGCATTGATATTGGTGCTGCCTGTTACAGATTGAACTTTGCCGTTAACCGTTACATCGCCCTTATTGCTATTTACAGTTACATCATGCTGACCGGTTACATCTCCGCCAAGTTCAACAATACCATCTTCAGTATCAACATTTACATTATTGCCTGCGGTTACCGCGCCGATAGTTGTAATATCGCCACTGCCAGTGGTTACGTTAACATTGTTAACCGTTGCCGTTACATTGCCGCCAACTGCTACATTACCTGCACCGCTGTTAATGGTTACATCAGTGTTGCCTGTTACTTCGCCTTTGGTGGTTACATCGCCGGATTGCGTATCAACATCAACACTGCCGGTTGCTGCGTTAACTTTACCTTCAAGGTTGATATAGCCGTTTGCGGTATCAACATTAACATTATTATTTGCCGTAACATCGCCGGTTGTATGGATATAGCCTTCATTTGCAATTACATCAACATTGCCAGCCTGAGCATTTACAATACCGCCCAGTTCGATGTTACCGGTAGTGCCTGCATTGACTTTTACATTAGTGCCGCCGGTTACTGCGCCAGTAGTTGTAATATTACCGCTGCCGGTAGTTACGTTAACATCGTTAACCGTTGCCGTTATATTGCCGTTAACCGTTACATTACCCTTATTGCTATTTACAGCTACATCATGCTGACCGGTTACGTTGCCGCCAAGTTCAACAATACCATCTTTAGTATCAACAGTTACATCATTGCCTGCGCTAATAGAACCAATAGTTGTAATTGCACCGCTGCCGGTGGTAATGTTTACATCATTATCTGTTGCAGTTACGCTGCCGCCGATATTAATAGCACCATTACCGCTGTTAATGCTTACGTCAGTTTTGCCGGTTACTTCGCCTTTAGTAGTTACATCGCCGGATTCCGTATTAACATTAACGCTGCCGGTTGCTGCGTTAACCACGCCTTCAAGGTTAATATAACCGTTTGCTGTATCAACATTTACATTATTATTTGCCGTAACATCGCCGGTTGTATGGATATAGCCTTCGTTTGCAATTACATCAACATTACCAGCCTGGGCCTTGACAATACCACCCAGTTCAATATTACCGGTAGTACCTGCATCGACTTTTACATTGGTACCGCTGGTTACATTACCGGTAGTTGTAATAGTGCCGCTGCCGGTTGTTATGTTAACATCATTTTCCTTAGCTGTTACGCTGCCACCGAGGTTGATAGCGCCTGCTGTGGTTTTAACGTTTACGTTATCCTGCGCGGTTAAAGCGCCGTCATTAGTAATTGCACCGTCGGCATCCATAACAATGTCTGCCGCACTGTTGACTATCGTACCGGCATTAATACTGCCTGCACTGGTAAAGGTTACATTACCTGCATTTTCGCCTGCTGTGGTTATGCTATTGATGATGTTGAGATTGCCGCCTTCATCATAATTTGTAACATTTACGCTGCCATTATTTACCGTAATGCCGTTAAGGTCAGCGGTAAAACCGCCATCCCTGCTGCCTGCAAGATTAATGCTGCCATTAATGCTCTTATCTGCGCCAAGGCCGTTAACAACAAACTGTCCAACATTATTAGCCTGGCTTGCAAGGTTAATATTATTAGTTGCCGAAGCGTTAACGTTATCAGATGTAATGCTGTGTACAGCATTTTGCATAATGCTGCCACCGATTGCCGTAAGGTTAAGGGCATTGCCGCTGCTGATATTTGCCGTACCATTTACAAGGTTAATATCTCTTTTCGCAGTAATTTCAGCATCGCCGCCGGTTATGGTAATACTGCCTTCAACTGCAGCTTCGTCTTCAGAAGCATCTTTACCAATGCTTACATTGCCGGCACTTGTTACATCAAGATTTGCACCTTCAATAGTACCAAGCACCAATTCGCCGGTAGAACCACTACCGTTTACACCTTCAAGTATAATATTGCCGGTCGCATCGGCATTTACAACAACGCCGTTATCCAAAATGCGAAGTGCGTTATCTTTAGCGCCGATATTTTGGGCTTCAAGGCTTATAGTACCATTATCGCTGCGAATATAGTTTACAGCACCGCCGGACTGCATATCTGTACTCATCAAAATATCCTTAGCAGACTTCAAAACAATATCCTGTCCTGCACCAACGGAATCAAGTACAAGGTTATTAGTTCCAAGCTGGTTAATGTAAATACCGCCGCTGGCCTGTGCCTGCATTGAGCCGCTAAGATTGGTCGTCATCATAGCACCAGCGGTGCCGATAGAACCTTCGCCTGCCTGAATGAGCAAATCCTTACCCGTAATGGCTGCACGCTCGCCTGCGCTAAGGTTATAAATGCCATCCTGCCCCTGCAGACGGATATTGCCATCAGTACCTGCGTTAATATTACCTATATTAAGCACATTTTCGGCTTCGCCATCAGTACGCCCGGAGAGATAAACATTGCCGTCTGTTACAACATCTACCTTGCCCGTGCTTTGAATACCAATCGGCAGTTTTTCATTAATGGTAATGATTCCTGTTTTATTATTCCAGTTAACAGTGGAAGCATCAGCACTGGCAAGAAGCTTAAGATTCTCGATATTATCGCCTATACCTGCAACTTCCAATTTGGTAACTTTTTCGCTGTTCAAACCTGCGCTACCGCCGCTAACATTAATTGTAATGTTCTTACCTTTAATGTTCGGGTCTTTAACAACATTATCAGTTGAACCGCTGTCCGGGTTGGTAATTGTATCAGAAATAGCATACAACAACTTGTCTTTATCCCAGTAAGTTTTGCCACTATCACTCAGTTCAGCAATATGTGTCTGAGCCTCACTGCCTGCAAGATAATCTTCAGCACTTGTATAATTGCCGTAAGTTTTCTTCAGGCTTTCGTAATTAGCGTAACCGTCAAACTCGGCTTTCAAATCTACAGCTTGTGGGTTGCCCTCTTCATCGGTAATAGTTACAGACGGTTTAAAATATGCTGAATAGGTATTTTCTACCTTATTTGCCTCACTGTACTCGGCAAAAGTGTCATAACCGTTAAATTGTTCATTTAATTTATCGAAAGCAGCTTTACCGTCCTTATATTCTGCCAATGCCGTATTAAAGGCTTCATCAGTTTTATAATTTTCACGAACAGGAACATATTTACTTTCCGTATAATAAGCTTTTCCTTTACTCCAGGTATCGAAGCTATCGTTAAGCGCATCATACTGTGTTTTGGCTTCGCTGTAAGCATTGTAAGCATCTTTATATTCCTGCGTTACGCTGCCGGACTGGGATTCATAATAATCTTTCTGCGCAAGATAGTTTTTAAATTCATTTTTAACGCCATCTTTATAGTCCTTAACATCCTGCTCAACTTTTTTACTGTAATCGCCAGTACCTTCAACAAGGCCAAGGTCAATCCACTTCTGAATCAGTTCATCGGTGTCGCCGCGGTCTACTGTTTCACCGGCAGGCAAAGCATCAACAAGGTCACCGTTGTTAACGGTAATAGTTATATTGCCGCTATCGGAATATACTCTGCCAATGCGCATATCGCCGCTATCCTGCGTAAGGTTAATATTGCCCTCAGCCTGTGCGTTAACGCTCGCAGAAAGACTATCAGTTGCATCTACAATTTCCTGTCCGCCATGAACTATAATTGCCTGGCTGTCTGTACCAATAGCGCCGTTAGCACTTACAAGGTCAATACGGTTGCCGCTTACAGAAGTAACTTTTCCGCTTTGAGTAATATTGCCGTAAGCCGTAAGCGAAACATCACCAGCAGGGTTAGCCGCCGTTCCTGCAAACAAGTTGCCGATAACAACATTGCCATCCGTTCCGTATGCTGCGTTAACAGTTATGCCTACATCGCCGCTGCTGCTTACCGCGTTAAGGTTAACCGTATCGCCGATAGATGTAATTTGTACATCGTTAATGCCTTTTGCCGCATTAAGCTTGATATTATCACCAATAAGCGAACCGCCAAGCTGATTAATTGCACCGCCGGTACTGTTAATATCAATTAAAGAACCGGTACCGTCGCTGGCAGAAGCAATATTATTGGTCAGGTTAATATTGCCTGCGGAAGTAACGCCTATATTGCTGTTGCCGTCAGCATTGCCTATAAACCCGATACTGATAGGTTTATCCGCCTTAACACTGGCGACATACTGCTGAGATGTGCCGGTTTTTTTAGTCCAAGTGTATTTTTCCCACTTAAACCAACCAAGGAAACCAGTACTCCAGCGTTCAGGCTCGCCCGGACCTGTCTGAGTATTTTCAAGTACTTTGTTATCATAAATAACTGCAAAATCTTGATTGTTATCAATTCCGCTTACCGTGCCAATATATTCGCCGTTTAACTTATCTTTTTCACCTTCTGAGCTATCTATAACAGTTGCATCTTGTTCATACTTGGACATATCAGTTGTATTTACCGTTTCAACTGCACCCCACAAACCGGCTTTAATGGTTTGCTCATAAGTTTTAGATGTAGAAACCTCCTGACCGGTTGTCCAGTTATAACGCAAGTCACTCTGCGGATTATATTCATTAATAGCACTACCAGATGTAGATTTAACATTACCTGACAAATCTTTAACAACCGTTTGATTACGCGTAATTTCCGTTATTTCTTGTTTTCCGGTATCGGTAATACTGATAAGACCGTCAACATTATTGCTTATCAGCTTGCCAAGCTGTAAATCCGTACCTGTGTTGTTGGTAACGTTAATATCATAAGCGCCATCCAGCACTTTAATAGAACCGCTGCCGGTGCTGCTGATGCGTCCGGTAAGGTAAACCTGTCCGCCGTGAGCGTCAACATCCGGCACTACAATCTGCCCGGTGTAAGGATTGTAGTATATGTCAAGCTGACGGTAATATGTACCATCATCCTGCAATATATCTTTACCTTCTACTATACGGTAAGTAGTTCCGGTTGTAACCATAGCATCGGTAAGCGGCTGACTGCCACTATCCTGCCAATTTTTCTGTAAAACGTTAATATCATCTTGTATATCTTTCGTAATATTAACAACATACTCAGCATAACCGCTTTGAATTTTACCATTAACATTAATATCTGCAGCATTGATATAAATATTTTCACCGGCAATCATGTTACCTTGCGATGCAACAGCACTGCCATATTTTACTTCATGTACATTTTCAGTGTGGTCATAATCGTATTGTGTATCCCAGTCATTTTTCATGCTGTCATACTGCGATTTGTACTGGTCTTGAACATTTCCTCCAATGCTGACAATGCCTTCCTGGAAGCCCTGGCTGACTGAACCGTTGCTTGCACTAAGTTTAACTGTCTGACCTTTAACAGCTGCACTGTCTTCAGCGGTTTCACCCTGAATGATAATATTGTTAGCTGCGCTGCTAATTTCAACCGTACCGCCTTCACTGTTAACAATGCCGTTAATTTCAATATCGGCACGCGGCGTTGTTTGAATTTCCTGAGTTTTACCATCAACAGTAATAATAGCTTTTACTGCTCCGGCGTTATAATTGCCGTTAATAATAAGTTTGCCGCCTGTGCCATTACCAGCGTCAGCAGTAAGTTTCGTAAAATTAACTACCTTAGATTTATCAGCATTAAGCCCGGTAATCTTTTCTTTATAATTATCGCTGGTTAACGAATTATTATTAAAATTAATTTCGCCGCCAGATTCGCCAACCGTAATGTTGTTAATCTTCATATACAGGTTGGTATTATTATTAATTACTACTTCAGGCGCACCCTGTGCTTTTAAGCTGCCGCTGCCGCTAAGGGTATCACTTTGGATGTTAATATTACCACCGCTGGCAACAATATCCGGCAATTCAATGTAGTCAACAGTTATACCTTCAACTACGCCGGTATATGTCTGACCATTTTCTGTCCACGTATCTATAAGCCCCATTTGTTCCAACTGAGACTTAATACGGTCTTGCTCAGCTTTATAGCCTAAATATGCGGTAGAATTTTTATCTTCGCCATAGCTCTGCATCAATTCGCCAAGCTCATTATAACGTTCAAACAGTGTTGTACCATAATCAAATGTACCTACAACGATGCTGTTTTTATCTACACCGTCAGAAGCACTAATACTAATACTATCCTTTCCGACAGCATAGTTATCGCTGTTATAAAAATCATTAACAGCATTTAAAGTACCTTCATTTAAAAATACTAATTGACCACTTTCACCACCAATAGTTACATACTGTTTGTTCTGTACGCCTGCCGTTAAATTGCCATTAACCTGCACAAAGTTTTGCGCACTCTTATTATTAGGCTCTGCATCGCCAACGGAAGAATTGGAATAATTCTCTTTTTTATCGGAATATACCCATGTATACATCAACGTCGTATCACGAACAGATTCTTTACCTGCATCTGCATACAAATTGATGTCGCGCACGCTGCTAATATCGCTGCCGCTGTTAATTATTATCTGGTTGTTCTGTGCAAATTTATCGTCCAGTTTGGGGTCAGCAATAGGCAATGCCGCATAGTTGTAGGTTTCCGATTCGGCAACTAAATCAAGACTGCCATTAGCACCGGTTTTATCTTTGCCGGCATAAAGGTTAACATCGTTCAAAGCATACAAATCGCCGCTTACTGTAACCGAATTATTGCGTACCAAATTATTTGTTACATCAGAAGATGCACCGCCAACTGCCGCGCCTTGTACATCTGCATAACCTGCAACAGTAAGATCCATATTATCAACAGCTGCTAAAGTAATATCTGCACCTTCCTGTTTAGTTGTAAGAGCAGAGCTTCCGTCAATATTAATCGTGTCAGATGCAGTTACTGCGTTATTAACATCAACCCACGTAAATGCACCCAAACCGGCAGCTTTAATATAACCGCCCGCGTTAATATTGCCGGTAGTTTTAGCCTCCAGTGCCTGCGTGCCAAGAGTTGTAATATCAGCATCATTAAGGTTAATAGCAGTGTTCTTTGTGATATTATTAGTAAACACTGCACCCTGAACATTTACGCCGCCGTAACCGCTGCCTTCTACCGCATATTTTTCGGTATTGCCAAATGTTACGCTATTAGCCGCATTAACATCAAACGTACCGCCACCGGTAATAGTGGCATTACTAATATTAACGTCAGTTGTGCCGCCAATATTATTTTCAGCTGCGGTTGCACTAAGTCCAACAACGGTAGCCTTCAGCGCATCAGCATTAAGGTTCACAGTGTCATTCTGCAAGGCATCAATTGCAATATCGCCTTCAACATTCAATTTGCCGCTTACGTTTACTTTAACATCGGCATCCGAATTATTTTCAACATACGCAGCCAAATCTCCGCTGATAAAACCACCGCCACTGCCGTCCGCTTTAGCAGTATTATCGCTTGTTCCTGCTGCGGTTACGTTCAAGCTGTTCAACAAAGTACCTTCACTGCCACTGTTTAATGTTACATTGGTTACAGCTTCATTATTTGTAATGGCCTGGTTGTTTCCGCTGGAGAATATACCGCCAATGGTTATGCCTTTAGCATTGGCAGAAGCTTTGGCAGCATTGCTGCCGCTGACGTTAAGATTGGTTGCACCGGTAGTTACTTTTTCATAAACTTCCTCACGCTCACCGGTAGTGCCATTCCCTACATCTTCATAGCCAACAAATATCTGTTCCGTAGTGGTCTTATAATCAACATCACCTACGTTAACATCAACATTCGTGGTAACATTAGCGGTTGCAATATTGTTGGCAACCGTATAATAGCCGCTGCCGCTGTTGCCTACAACCTGTGCTTCAGCAGTATTTTTGCCGTCCTGAGTAGCAGCTTCGGCGCTGATGGTTACATCATCACCTGCAAGAGTGTTTCCATTATAAACATTAACTTCAACAGTACCAGCTGCATTTGCCGTTGCCACGGATGCACCAGCCGTGCCCAAAATACTTACAGCATAGCTGTCGGCAATAGCCTTAACAACAGGTTTGGCAGAAGCTTTTACAGTAATATCATTTACTGTAAATGTATTGCCTGCACTGCCATTGTTATTTCCCAAGGTAATACTGCTTACGCCGCTGTCATCAGCAGTTGCAACTACACCCTGGGCTGCAGCAGAACCGCCTGCGCCTCCTGTTGCATGTGCTTCAACGGTATTGGCTTTATCCGTACCAATGCTTATTTTGCTTTCCGTGCTATTATCTTTAGCCGATACTTCACTGCCAGTAATTTCAACATTAGTGCTGCTGGTATTTTCGGCTCCAGCTACAATAACGCCAACAGAAATAGCACCAACAGTAATGCCCAGCGTATTTGCTTTGGTAATACTGTGATCTGCTGCCAAAACAGCTATATCATTAGCTTTCAGTTTAACACCATCAATATCAATTTTGCTGCTGCCTGTAGTATTAACTTCGCCTACCGCCGCATTTGCACCTATAACACCTGCGCTGCCCTAATATACATTAAGGTTAGCTTCGCCGGTAATATCAGTGCCAATATCAACTTTATTCGCATCAAGGCTGCCGCCGGTAATATTTACGCCGACATTGCGATTTACGTTAAGGATGCCTACGCCTGCGTTAACAGCCGCCGCGCCTGCTGTGCCGCTGCCAAGTGTCATATTGATGTTGCCGCTTTCGGCTGCATTTGCTTTTACAGTGCCGCCTGCGTCAATATCACTGCCAGTAATATTAACAGTAATTGCCGAACCTGCACCGCCGCTTTCTGCATCAACGGAAGGAGTAACTTCTGTTTCGCTAATACCAGCGGTTGCAAGAGCGCTTCCTGCTCCTGAAAGAAGCTTATCAGCATCTTCTCCGTAAACATTGTTAGCAGCATCTATTTTTTCTTTAGTATCTTTATCTGTAATTTCCTGCCCAACAGTTGTAATCGCAATATTAGCACCAGCTGCTGCTGCACCTGCGGCAATGTTAGTTGCAAGCTGCTTAATGTTGCGTTCTTCATTTGCAGTTAAGGTTACATCATTTTTAGCGTTCAGCGTACTGCCGGTAACATTGGTCTGCACTGAACTGTCAATAGTATTAACCGTTACTCCTGCGCCAACGCCGCCAATACCTGCCGCATTAGAGCCCATGTAAGCATCAACATTAATAGTATTATTTGCTGTTCCGCTGATGCTGCCGTTATTAGAAGTAATATCAGCATTATTGATATTTGTTTTTACCGTGCTGTTGAGATTGTTAACCGAAGTTGCGCCGGAAACACCGCCTGCACCTATACCGGTAGCAGACACCGTAGGATTAACAGTTGTTGTATTTTCTGCCGCTATAGTAACATCACCAGAAGCTTCAATATTGGTATTTCCAGCTGTTGCTGCGTTTTCTTCATCACCAACAATAACTTCTGTTACAGAATTATCTTTTGCTACGCCTACAGAAAGCCCAACGCCTGCACCTACAACGCCTGCACCTACGCCAACATTACCTGCGTTAACAATACCTGTATGATGAGCTTCAACTGCAACTTTATCAGAAGCATTAACCTTGCTGTTTAAAAGTGCTGCTTTTGTTGTGTTTTCAAGTTCCGTAACAGTTACAACACCAGCTACACCTCCGCCAACGCCAGCCACGCCCGCACCTACAACAAAGCTGGATACGCCTTGTTTGCTGTCAGCATCAACTTCTAAAGCGTTTGCCTTAATATCGCTATCATTAACAATTGCAGAAACTTCACGGCTTACGGTATTAGTATCACTGCCAAGACCAACGCCTGCACCCATACCGGCAATACCGCCGCTGCCTACAAATCCGGACATATTGGTATAATCGCCTGCATTAACAAATACATTGCCTGCATTAGTTGTACCTGTACTGCCGCCATTAACAGTTGCATTGGCAATGCCTGCATTAGTAGCGCCATTAATCATATTAACATTAACTGTAGGAGCAACACCAGCACCCTGTCCAGCTCCTGCAACATTAATAAGGAAAGATTTCATGTCGCGCGTCGAGGAAGCATCTACAACCAAGCCGCTGCGTTTTTCAGTTGTCCTGTCAATTTTAGAATTAATATTTACGGTATTACTAGAAATTAAGGCATTGTTAATTTCGCTGTCTGCAATATCGGTGTTAGTAGTTAAATCAGCACCGTTGCCCAGTGCAGTAACATAAGTTTCTTTATCTTCATCGCCAATTGTAGCACTGGTATTCCCATTAATCTGGTTAACACTTACAGAAATACCTACACCAGCACCCTGTCCGGCGCCAGAAAGCATACCGCTGTAATTGGAAATTTGTTCATCACTTGTTGCAATAACACCCACATTATCATCAGCAACAATGTTAGCACCATCGCCGATATGTGCTGTTACATCGTTATCAATCATATTAACAGATACAGAACCTGCTGCTCCAGCACCTTGTCCGGCAACAGCTATGCCAACGCCGATATTTTCAATACGCGGCGTGCCATTAGCTTTAACTGTAAGGTTATTAACGTTCATAGTGCCGCCGTTTACAGCCGCATTAGTCTGCTGAATAATACGGTTAACTGCAACACCTGCGCCTACGCCAGCACCTTGTGCAGCTACAGAAACCGCATCAGCTGAAGTAGTAATTTCACTGTTATTCTGAGCATCAACAGTTACATCAGCATTTTTGCTGCCGCCATTATAATCAATATTAGTATTTTCAATAACGGCAGAAACATTTTTATTAATTAATGCAGTTGCCGCAGACCCTTGCACTGCAGCAGTGCCTGCCGCAGCTACACCAACAGCAATAGTGTTCATTTCAGAGTCATCTTTTGCCGTAACATTAACACCAACAAATTTTTCACCGTCAGCAACAACAGTTTCTTCACTATTAGCCGCCATATTAGCCGCCATAGTAATATCTGTATTTTTTACAGCTGCCGTGGTATTCTGGCTGCTGCTTCCGCTGTCAGCAGAAGAACCGCCAATATCGTTATAAGCTACGCCGCCGCCAATTGCTGCCTTGCCGCTTGCGCTTACAGAACCAACTACTGCCAAACGGTACGTTTCATCATCAGCCGTAACATTTACAGCACCGGCATTATTAATTGCCGATTCTTTTTCATCACTCTCATCAATAATTGCTTCTGTATTGCTGCCGCCGCGGTTAACAGCAACGCTGCCGTTAATGGCAACTTTTGTAGAAGCAGCCACGCCCGCAGCAATGCCGTAAACCTTACCGGTATTATCAGCATCAACAATTACATCCACATCCGTACCTAAAGCATTAATTGTATTACCGCGCATATACGCGCCAACGGTATTATCCAAGCCATTATACGCCAGTGTTGCGCCTATGCCTGCCTTTGCACCGTAGGAAACAGAACCGGCTACATTTACAGCCTGAGTGTTATTAATGGCCTTGGCTTCAGCCCTATTTGTAGTAATTGTAGAATTTTCTATTTCCGCACTTAAATCATTATCAATATCCTGCCATGTTACACTGCCCATACCGCCAAACGATTTAGTACCTGCAGCTACGCCGCCGGAGGCATTTACAATTAAAGTATCAGCATCGGCTTCTGCACGCACATTTTCAGCAGTAATGGTTGCATTATTTATTTTGGCAGTAAAATCATTATCAATCTTTGCAATATTAACAGCAGCACCGCCGGCATTACTATTGCTGCCGGCTGTTACAACGGCTGCCGCACCAACTATGGTGCTTCCCTTACTACCGTCATAGTCAACTTTTTCATCTGCAGTATCCAAATCCGTATAATAGCTGCTGCCGGTTGTATCAATGCCATTATCGGCAGCAAACTGGTTATGTTCGTTATAATCGCCAAGCAAATTCTGATACGGTTCTGCCTCTTTTGAACTGCTTTCCGTATCTTTTGCCATAACGTTCACTAATCCGCCAGCAGTAATAGCAGCGCCGTCTATACCGGCAGTAATATCATTACTTAAGCCGTTATAAACAACAGCTCCTCCAAAGGCGTTATTAGTGCCGCTGCCGCCGGCCGCAATACCTGCGGAAAGCGCTGCAGTAACCTGCGTTACAGCAAGCAGGCCTTTTACATTTACATCATCAACATTTGTATAAGTGCCGCCGGTAATGCCTGCGTTAATATTATTTTTAATATCCGCAACGGTTACGCCGCCGCCAACAAGGCTGCCGCCGCCCAATGCTATATTGGCATTAACGCCGCCGGTAACCTGCACATCGCTTTCATAAGCCGCAACATCGATATCGGCTTTATCTTGTACGTCACCAGTTAAACCAACATTTTCCATATTGGCATTAACGTTTTTGTCGAGCAGGTTAACAGATACGGAACCACCGCCGCTGTAGTTTTTACCTTGAGCTCCATCTTTTGTTAAAGTTGCACCCAGCCCGGCTGCAACGGTTGTGCCGCCGCTTACTGCAGCTACATCAACATC
>ULOD01021723.1_pt1 | contig 18298 bp, 14 predicted proteins | sample 1952351 | NCBI WGS metagenome assembly ULOD01 (sample SAMEA4835596, study PRJEB28245) | human gut metagenome | biome: gut microbiome; material: fecal sample | place: Denmark | collected 2008 | reverse complement strand
TAACGCCACAAATTAAGAAAAAATTTAAAATTGTGGCATGATTAGTCATACCAATAGCTACGGCAACTTTCAATTTGCCGGACTCACAAACAATTTAATATTTATTTTACAAAGCACTTTAGCCTAAAGGTTAGGAACTGTTGTACGTCACATAGACGGTTGTAATGTTTGATATAGTTATGTCAAGAACATTGTTAATGGAGGAGATTACAATGAAACAGTTTTTATAAAGGGAGATGGAAATGCGACTCCTGCAACACCGGAAGAAATTATATCACTTTCAAAGAGAAAATATGGTGTGGATAATGAGACAAGCGAAGTGGCATATACTGATAATCAGTGGTCAGTATACCTTAATCTTTGTAAGGAATACAGACAAGATAAATCTGCTCCAACTATAAAGACCAGCTTTCAGGAGGGGAAAATATGCAGGGAAAAGAAAGAACATTCACACCAGAAGTCGAAAAAGTCTGGAACAAAGATTACCAGTGTGAGTATTACAGAGGGGTTATCATAGATGGAGAGGACAATATAGTTGAGCGTTGCACAAGAACCTACTCAAGCTATGATGCTGCATTAGACGAGGTAAGGAAGAAAACAATAGTTATTAAAAGAAAATGGGTATTTTACAACGACCTTATGGAATATATACACAATTATGCCGATATCAGATAATAAGAAGCATTTGTAAAAATGTGGTTTCAGGGGGCAGGCATGAATATATCTAATGTAATGGGAAGCGCAGATACCAGTGTTGTTGCGGCTTCTAAAAAGAATAAATGGAAACTGACAGACTCTTTAAAAGATAAAATTGCTGAAATGGCGAAAAAAGATGCACAGAACAATGAATATATGGGAAATGAATTTAAGAGTTTAAGAAAGTCAGAAATAAGCAAGGTTGCGCCAGACAGGGCTGCTTTGATTGGAAAATTCAGCTATCTGATAGGTTCTGGCAATGCATCTGTCATGAAAGAAGTGCAGGAAGCGGATAAAAGATGGCTGTGCATGTTATTTGGAGAGCCGTATGAGGCAAAGTGTCAGGGAAAAGGCTTTGGTTCAGCAGTTCATGTATATAATGAAGATGGAGAAGAGATACTTACATATACAGGCGGTGTTGGCTGGCAGGCAAAAGAAACAAAGGCGGAGACAAAGGTTAATTCTGCTTTAAAAACAACATATTATGAAGCTTATTCGGCAGAAAGAAAGGCATTAAAGAGCAAAGAAAGTGATAATATAGCAGCAGGAGCAGATAATACATTTGATGCAAGAGCGTAGCTTATTGCAATATCTTCATAAAATATTATCGACATACGCCCATATACACGCTATAATATGTTTGCTTTAATATGTAGATATCACGAGATTAGAATAAGTAACAGAGGAAAATGTTTATGAATTATATTGTTATGGATCTTGAGTGGAATCAGAGTGCCAAGGGAAAACAATTTTCTGAGGATCATTTTCCTTTTGAGATTATACAGATAGGTGCGGCGAAGGTTAATGAGAAGCTTGATATTGTAGATGAGTGGCAGTGTACCATTAAGCCACAGGTGTATACAAAGCTGCAGAATACAGTCAAGAAGATATTAGGGATAACAGAAAATGACCTTGCTAACGGAACTGATTTCGTATCGGGTGTAACTGAATTTCTTGAATGGTGCGGTGAGGATTATACATTTGTTACATGGGGAAGCATGGATATTACTGAATTAAGACGAAATATGAAGTTTTATGATGTTCCGGAGAATTTCCCAAAGCCGCTTCTATACCTTGATCTTCAGAAACTTTACAGTATTAATTTTTCAGATGGCAAGACACGCATGAATCTTAAATCTGCAATTGATGAGCAGGGAATCAAGGGAGATGAGCATTATCATTCAGCAATGAGTGATGCAAGATATACAGCCAAGATAATGAAGAAGCTGGATTTTGACAGAGTTAAGAAGTTCTGCAGTATAGATACATTTACAATTCCAGAGTCAAGAAAGGACGAGGTATATCTTAACTTTGGAACTTATGAGAAGTATATTTCAAAGGGATTTGCGACAAGGGACAAGGCTGCAAGCGACAGAACTGTACGTTCCTGCAAATGCTTTTTATGTGGCAGGACTATGACAAGAACAGTCAAGTGGTTTGCCACTAATTCGAAATGCTATTACGGCTTGTTTACATGTGATGAACACGGACTTATAAAGGGGCGTTTCAGAGTTAAACAGACCGAAGAAGGCAGATATTATGCAGTCAGAATTATGAAGCACACTGATGAAAAGGGTGCACTTAAGATATATGAAAAGCAGATAAAAGAGAGAGAGCACAGACGCAGGCGGCGTCAGGCAGAGAAACTTTCAGAACAGAAATAATGGCATGTCAGAAATCCAACTGACATGCCATTTTAACATATTTAATATCAGAACATTAATCCATATATTACTGCAAGACCAAGAATTACCTGGATAATTGTGAATCTAAAAACAACCTGCGTATCTGACCAGTCTTTATTCTTTCTCATATGGTCGTGGATTGGTGTACGAAGGTTCTTCATTAGGTTGATGTGAAGAAATCTCATGAAAGAAACCTTGATAAGACCAAGTCCGCCATCAAGAATAATTACAAGTGCCATTGGAATATAAAGCAGCGGTGCATGGAGCTTGAGGAATGTAAATGCTATAAATATTCCTATTGCTCTAGAACCTGCGTCACCCATAAGAAGCTTGCTTGGTGATGCATTGAACCACAGGTAGCCGAGGATACACACAATCATAATAAGAACGGTGTGTCTGTAAGCTGATTCAATATTAAATGACTTAAAAAGAACATACACTGAGGCAAGTGTTACAACAGAAAGTGTACCGCATAAGCCGTCAACACCATCTGAACAGTTAGTAACATTGATACTTACCCATATAAGTATAATAATAAGTATTGCATATATAATTGGATTAAGAGTTACTGTCTTTCCAAAGAATGCAAGGTCAAATGTGTTAGGGTTGTAATGCAGGTAAGTAACTGCCGCCATAACTGATATTGCAAGGTCAATAAGACCTTTCTTTAAATTACCCCATGGTGATGAAGCACTGTCATCAAGGTATCCGCTGAGCATTGCGGCAAGCACAAGTATAAGATAAATGATAAGTTCGGCACTTAAGTTTACGAATAATGCACATGTGACCGTGAATGTAAGAATGAAAATCATGCCGGCGCCTCTTGGTTTTCCAACTGATTTACTTCCGTTGATGGCATAAGCCCTTCCGGCATCTCTTGGAAGAAGATTCTTGCCAAGAGCAATTGCAGCTATTGTAAATGCAAAGGCAAACAGGATGCTTACAAATGCTATGATGTTGGTGAAACTTTCGTTAATAATATAGTATATCATAAGAATTTAATACTCCTTTTCATCTTTCTAACTTATATAAAGCATTTATTTCAATGCGATTTACAGTATAACATAATATATGTGAAATGAACATTTTTTTTGCTAATGAAATGTAGTAATTAATTTGCTAATGTGGTAATATACTATTAATTAATGGGATAATCTGAGGGGACCCATGAGTATCGTGTAGGATAATAATATAATGGAGGATTTTATGAAGAATATGCAAAAATACGAGCAGCTGGCAATCACAGAAGTGGATGCATATCTTTTTGGACAGGGAACTCATTATGAGATATATAACAAAATGGGTGCGCATGTTGGAGTAAAAGACGGAAAAGAAGGTGTGTATTTTGCTGTGTGGGCACCTGCTGCAAGGGAAGTCTATGTTATAGGTGAGTTTAATAACTGGAATGCATATGGTTATGATATGAAGAAGATTTCAGATGGTGGAATATATGATTTGTTCATACCAGGAGCTAAAGCAGGGGATATGTATAAGTTCCTTATTATTTCCCAGAGTGGAGAGGCTCTTTACAAGGCAGATCCATATGCTAATCAGGCACAGTTAAGACCAGAGACAGCATCAATAGTTGCCGATCTTTCAGGTTATGAATGGAAAGATTCCGAATGGGTTGAGAAGAAGAAGACAGAGAATCATCTTAAAGCACCTCTTTCTATATATGAATGTCATCTTGGCTCATGGAAGAAGAAAGATGATGGAACAGAGGACGGATTTTATACATATAGAGAATTGGCACCTGAGCTTGCAAAATATGTAACAGATATGGGATACACACATATTGAACTTATGGGAATTGCAGAGTATCCATATGATGGATCATGGGGATATCAGGTAACTGGTTATTATGCACCTACAGCAAGATACGGAACACCTAAGGATTTCATGTATTTTGTAGATTATATGCATGAAAAAGGAATTGGTGTAATTCTTGACTGGGTACCGGCACATTTTCCAAAGGATGCACATGGACTTGCTAATTTCGATGGAAGCTGTGTATATGAGTATGCAGACCCTAGAAAGGGAGAGCATCCTGACTGGGGAACGAAGGTATTTGATTATTCCAAGAATGAAGTGGCTAACTTCCTTATTGCTAATGGAATGTTCTGGGTGGACAAGTTCCATATTGATGGTTTAAGAGTTGATGCTGTTGCTTCAATGCTGTATCTGGATTACGGAAGGACAGAAGGAAACTGGGTTCCTAACAAATATGGTGACAACGGTAATCTCGAAGCAATCAGCTTTTTAAAGCATTTTAACAGCATGTTAAAGAAGAGATTCCCACAGGCAATAACTATAGCTGAGGAGTCAACAGCATGGCCTATGGTAAGTGGTGATCCTGACAATGGGGAATGTCTTGGCTTTACATTTAAGTGGAATATGGGCTGGATGCATGATTTCCTTGAATATATGAAGCTTGATCCATATTTTAGAAAGTTTAATCATAGCAAGATGACATTTTCATTGATGTATGCTTACAGCGAGAATTTCATTCTTGTGCTTTCACATGATGAGGTTGTACATCTTAAGTGTTCTATGCTTGGTAAAATGCCTGGTGACAGGGAGGACAAGTTCAAGAATCTTAAGCTGGCATATGCATATATGTGTGGACATCCTGGTAAGAAGCTTTTATTCATGGGACAGGAATTTGGTCAGTGGAATGAGTGGAGTGAGAAGCGTGCTCTTGACTGGTATCTGTTAGAGGATGAAAGTCATACAGAACTTAAGGATTTTACGAAAAAGTGTCTGAAGCTTAATAAGAATTATCCATGTCTGTATGCTACTGATTACAGCAGTGAAGGATTCAGATGGATTAATGCCAATGATAAAGATAATAGCGTTTTATCATTTATGAGAATCAGTCCGGATGGAAAGAAGAATCTTCTCTTTGTACTTAATTTTACACCAGTTGAAAGAGACAGCTTCAGAATAGGAGTTCCGTTCAAGACTAAGTATAAGCTGGTTCTTGGAGATAATGAAGCTGACCAGAAGAAGACTCTTACAGCCGTTAAGGGAGATTGTGATGGATATCCGCAGTCATTGCTTATTGACTTACATAAGTATGGAATAGCTGTGTATGAGTTTAACGGTGATGTTTCTAAGGTTCATGCTACGAAGATATAGGAGAATAATATAGAGAAAGGGAGCTGGTTTGGATTTTTATTAATTCTGAATCAGCTTCCTTTTTATTTGCTATAATATATGTCTCAATTATCCCACCATATCTGCCGAAATATTTATTATATGACAATGAGTGATTGTTTCAGATAGTAAATAAGAAAGGCAGCAGAATATGACATATACAGTTTCAGGCGCGAATTTTAATAAAGATGTTGCGGCACAGGGAACATCTATTAATTATAAAGAAAATAAGGCGGTTAAAAGTGAAGGTGTGGCAGGCTCATTTGCAGGAGTGGTAATCTCTGGCAGTGTGACAGCTGCAAATGACAATACATATGAGGGACTTCTTAAGGAGGCAGATGATGTAAAGAGCCAGATTATGGCGAGTGCTTCCAGTGCAAAGATAAGCCTTAAGGCATTGATGATGAAGTTATCAGGTGCTGATGCGGTAAAGCTAGATGAGGACGGCTTTAATCTTACAGATGCTACACCAGATGATATGGTTAATATTATTGAGAAAATTAAGATTGAACTTGCGATGCACTCTGATGATTATGTTAATTATGGCACAGCAGTTTCCAAGGATAAGATTGAGAGTGTGACTGGAAGTGCAGCAACAGCGGCAAGTGTCGAGAGCCGTATGCAGGGAGCAGATATAGCTGTCAATGATGAAAGTGTTGCTGAGGTTAAAGGCACACTTGAAAAGAGTAAAGAGTTAAAGCCATTATCAGAGAACACAAAGAATTACATGGTTGCTAATCGCATAGAGCCTTCAATTGCTGGAATATATCAGGCACAGGCGGCAACCTCATCAAGTATCAGTGCGGATGGCGTTACAATAGGAAAGTGCGCAGATGCAATATCTGACGCTGATTTTGAAGCTTTAAGGCCGGGAATTGAGAAGATAATTGCTTCGTCAGGTCTTGAGGTTAATGATAATACACTTGCGGATGCAAGAGCATTTATTAATGCACAGATTCCTGTTACTAAAGAAAATCTTGAATATAAAGCACAGCTTGATTCGATAGACATTGATATGATACAGGCTGATTCAGAGGAACTGCTTAATAAAATATTTGATAATATGAAGCTTGGAGGCAAGGCAGAGAATACGCTCGTTACAGGTTCGCCAATTGATGATATAAGGACAGCTCTTGATACTATTAACAGGGCAGAGTATTCAGATGTTGCAAATGTGGTATCAAAAGGAGAAACATTTACAATAGCAAGCCTTAAGCTGGAGATGGATGCAAGAAGCTTCAGAATTGAATACAGTGCAGCAACAGTAAGCACAGGAAATAGTGAAGTTAGGAATCAGGCATCTGATGTACAGCAGGCAGCAGATAAGGCGTATGACACGCTTGTAACAGCAAGGGTTCTTATGAGTGCGAATGCGTCCATATATCTCGTTAAGAATAACATTTCTATTCTTACAACTCCGATAGATGAGCTTAATTCAATGCTTATGGAATATGAACAGGCGGATGAAATGTATGAAGAAGCGCAGATTGCATATACAGATGTTCTTGAAGCAAGAAAGACATTGAATGAGATAGTAAGAAATCCTGCGCGTGTATTTGCCAGTATGTTTGACAAGATGAATGAAACTTATGAGGCAGTCGGAACTCAGATAAGAGGCGATTTAGGTGATTCATTAAAGAAGGCAGTACAGGGAAGTGCGGATGATATTATTAGGGAGCTTGGACTTGAGGGAACTGATGAGGACAAGGAAGCAATAAAGGTACTGGCTGCTAATAACATGGATATGACAAAGGAAAATGTAGAGATAGTCAAATCTGTTAATGCAATGATTAATAATCTTATTAAGAATATGAAACCGGAGACAGTTCTTAATATGATAAAAGACGGAGTAAATCCAATGAATGCTTCAATTGAGGAAGTCAACGAATATCTTACAGAGGCTAATAATAAAGCATCTAAGGATAATGAGGAGAAGTTTTCAAAGTTTCTTTATAAGCTTGACCGTACCAATGGTATTACTAAAGAGCAGAGAAAGCAGTTTATAGGAATATACCAGATGATGAATATATTCACCAGAGATGCCGGAGTGGCAGCAGGTGCGCTGATTAAGCAGGGAGCTGAGGTCACTATGAATAATCTTATGACAGCATATAATTCAAGAAAGCATTATGACATGGACGCTGTTATTGATGAGAATACAGGAATGGCAGAGGTAAGCGGAATTGCTAACTATTACAGTGCATTATTTATGGCAAATGGTGGATTAGTTACCCCGAATACATTAAAGAATGTGGATAACTCATCCGGAATCGGAGAACAGTCCGTTGAAATGTTTATTGAACAGTTAGAGGATAACTATGATGCGGCAGCCGAGGAACAATATTATGAGGAATATCTTAAGGAACAGCAGGCAGCAGTGCAGGCAGGAGCTGATATATTGAGGCAGATAAGAAATGCAGATACAGAAATAAACAGTGGTAACATACAGGCTGTTAAAGCATTTTTAGAATCAGGACAGTTCCCGGATATCAGAGGTGTTAAGACAACACGTGATTATGCAAGGGATTCGATTGAAAAAATCGGACATAAAGAAAAACTGTCACTTATGTATGAAGAAATGAAAGATGAGACAGAGGAAGAACTTCAGGAGGTTCTTTCCAAAGCAGGAGACCTTGATACACAGATAGATGTCAATTACGAGGGATTTCTGGATTTAAGACTTAAGGACAGAACAATCGGATATATTAAGAATCTGGCATTAAGGCATGATTACAGAATACCGTATATAACAGACTCAGGAAGTACAGGTATGCTGAAACTTACATTGGTTCAGGATGACGACAATAAAGGTCGTATATCTGTAAACATGCTAAGCAGCGTATTAGGAAAAGTTTCTGTTGAGGCTAAGGCTGACAGAGAAAGTCTTGGTATGTACATTGTCAGTGACACAGCAGTTTCAGATGAAGGAAGCCAGCTTCTTGAGGATATGGAAGAAAATTTAAAAGAAGGATTTGGATTTACAAATGTGACCGTCAACATTACAAAATCGTCAGACGTGCCATATGTGACTTATGAAGCAGCGGCTGACAGTGTGGCAACAGATAAGCTGTATGAAATTGCAGCACAGATTGTAAAACTGCTTGCAGGCTAAAGATTTGCACAGAAAGTCCGATATATAGAGCATGAACAGGTAAATTGGACAGACAGAAAGGTTAAGATATGAGAATAGGAACTAATGTGGCAGCGATTGTTGCCAACAATGCATTACAGAAATCACAGAATAATCTGTCAACATCAATTGAAAGATTATCATCAGGATACAAGATAAATGGCTCTAAGGACGATGCTGCAGGATGTGCTATTTCTGAAAAGATGAGAGCACAGATAAGAGGTCTTAGTCAGGCCCAGAATAATACAGCTGATGGAGTTTCTGTTTTAAATACAGCAGAAGGTGCAATTACAGAAATCCAGAGTATGCTCACAAGATTAAAGGAACTTAGCGTTCAGGCTGCTAATGATGTTAATTCAGATGATGAAAGAGAAGCTATACAGAAAGAGATAGAACAGATTAATAACGAGATTGACAGAATATCTGATCAGACAGAATTCAATACACAGTCTCTTATTAACGGTAATCTTTCAAGAAGAGTATATTCAGACCTTCAGGGAGTTAATCAGCTTTCTGTATCTGACAGCTATACAGCAGGTGTATATGGAATAACTGTTACTGAGGATGCAAGACAGGCTATAGCGGTAGGAGCAGGAAGTATTACTATGTCATCAACAGCTTCTATAACAAAAGAACAGGAAGGAACAATAAGCATAAACGGTTACAAGATAAGCATTTCCGAAGGTGATACACTTGATAAGGTGATGGGAAAGATTATTGACGGAGTTAACATCACAGGTGGTTCTGCATTTACAGTTAAAGACCTTAATAATGATACAGCAGCTAATGGTACTGATTATGCAGGTTATGTGCCAACAGCCGATTATGCTGGTTCAACACTTGTTATTATGACTAACCAGTATGGAAGCGACCAGAAGATGAATATAACATGCGATAATGCAGAGCTTGCAGATATTTTGGGAATACCACAGGCAGCAACACAAGATGGTATATATGTAGAAGGAAGCGATGTTAAGGCAGAGATTGCTACAGGAGATGATGGAAAGCGAATTGGTTTTGCTGATTCGGCAATTCTTTCAACAAAGGGAACTGTAATTACAGTAACAGATGTTAATAACAAAGAGTTTTCAATGGATGTTCCAGGTAATGCGGCAGGTACTGTATTTGACGATAGTAACAATGATGGACAGTCAGCTGCAGGTGCAGGTACAGCGAGAACTATAAGTCAGGAAGTCACAGACGTTGGAACTATGAGCATACATGTAGGTGCTAATCAGGATCAGGTTATTGTTATTGATATTCCGGCAATAACAACGTATTCACTTGGCACGGAGCATATGAATGTCATGACTCAGTATACAGCATCAAGGGCGATATCTACTGTAGATGAAGCTATTAATAAGACTAATAAAATACGTTCAAGAATCGGTGCATACGAGAACAGATTTGATCATACAACTAATAACCTTGAGGTTTCAAGTGAGAACCTTACCAAGTCATTATCAACAATGATAGATACTGATATGTCAGAAGAGATGACTACTTATACTTCTGAAACAGTTCTTACACAGGCAGCTACGTCAATACTTGCACAGGCTAATGAAAGACCTTCACAGGTATTACAGTTATTACAGTAGTTTAAGATTCAATGGTTATATAGGAAAGGGATGCTATGACTAAAGAAACAATTAAGACATTTCAGTATAGAATTACACAGGCAACAGCATCACAGCTTGTTGTGATTCTGTATGATATGGCTATAGAATATCTTAATGATGCATGTGAGAGTGATAGTACAGAGCATGCGCATAATAATATATATATGGCACAGAAGGTTATAGACCAGCTTATATGCGGACTTGATATGCAGTATGAGATATCAGCTAATCTTTTCGTAATATATAATCATATGAAGAGGTCACTTATATCAGCATCTGTAAGTCTTGATAATAATGAGATTAACAGAATTACAGGGCTTTTAAAGAAACTCAGGGCATCCTTTTATGAGGTTAGTAAACAGGATGATTCTGAGCCGCTTATGAAGAATACACAGGCTGTATATTCAGGCCTTACATATTCAAAAGGTGGAATTAGTAATGAAACACAGACTGATAATATAGAAAACAGAGGATTCAGGGTTTAGCTCCGAATCCTCTGTTTATTATAATCTGCGTCTTCTTCTGTTATAGTGTCTTCTCTGTCTTTTTCTTCTTGCCCGTTCTTCAATAATGTAGATGATAAAAAGAATAACGGCACCAATTCCAACAAGTATCCATATATTAATTCTGATACATGTTTTTGGTTTATAAGATGATGAAACATCATTATTAATGTATGGCAGCAGGCTTCCGGTATCTGTTCCGGCAGCAGATATATTAAGTGTAGTTGTGCCGACAGTATTATCATTGTATAAGAACTTAAGATGTGTTGTCATAACACCATTCTCATTGGTCATGTCATAATTATCATCAACCGTCATTGATACATTTGACAATGAACTTTTATTAGGTATTGTGATAAATGAAGCGTTTAGTCCAAAGTTTAGTGAAAGAGTTGAGAAAACAGCCGAGTTGTAATAGTTGTCATTAGAGAACATTGCTCCGAGCTGGCTTCCGGTTGTTGTTGATTTCTGGAAATTGGCAAATCCCCAGTCAAAAAGGGTTCTTGTATCAACATATCTTATCTCATCTGTGGCTTCCTTAAATACAACGCATATAAGACGCATACCGTCTTTTTCTGCAAATGTAACAAGTGTATTCTGTGATTCATCAGTATATCCTGTTTTGCCACCCTTGCAGTATTCATAATAGTAGGCACGACCCTTTAACATCTTGTGTCGGTGTCTTATTGTACGCTGTGCAGACATGTTAGTTGCAGGAATTACATATGCATCGGCAGTTGAATCAATGCTGACAAAAGAAGCATTGTTATAGCACCCTCTTGCAATCATTGCCATATCATATGCCGTTGTGTAGTGGTTGGTATTATATAATCCGCTTGCATTGGCAAAATGTGTATTCAAAGCACCAAGTTCTTTTGCCTTGGCATTCATCATATCGACAAATGCATCTATTGAGCCAGCCACATGTTCACCGAGGGCATAAGCCATCTCGTTGGCAGAATACAGCAGAAGTCCGTGAAGAAGCTGGTTGACAGTAAATTGCTCGCCTGCTTTTGAACTTAAGTTGGCATCCTCATATACATTAATTGAGTTAGCAGCTGACTGTGAAAATGTTACAACATCGTCCATATTACAGTTCTCAATAGTAAGGAGTCCTGTTAAAATCTTGGTTGTGCTGGCTGGATAACATTTTTCATGAGAGTTCCTCTCGAAAAGAATGGAACCTGTATCAGCATCAATAAGAATGCAGCTGTTTGAGTTAACATCAGGTGCATCCGGCCATACAGCCTTTGTGCTGGTTGTGTCTGTCTCACTGTAGACTTTGTTGTATGCTGCAGCCTGGGTATCCGCTGCAAAAGCTGAGAATACCAAAACAGTGGCAGATACAGCGCTGGTTATCTTTATAAGTAATCCTTTTAAAAATTGCTTTTTCATTATAGAGATAATTCCTCCGATTAATAAAATATACAAATACATTGTAGCCCAGGATTGTACATAAGTAAACCCCGCTTGGCAAAAAGTGATATTTATGGTAAATAATATATAGGAAACTCAGATTTCGGCTATGTCTGTGTGCGGCATGTGCTTTCAGGATGACTTCGCTTAGCATGAGTAAATGCCGCCATTTGCAAAGTCTATTACAGTGCGTGAAATCAAGCGCACTTCGTTTGGACGTGCTTTCACGCACTGAACTTATGCAGATGGTGGCATTAACTCCTGCACAGCTTGTCATATTCAAGCGTATACCGCACACGGACATAGCCGAAATCTGAGCTAATATATAAGATAGGAGTAATGTATGAGACTTAGAAATGTACCCGGAGCAAGGGAAGTAATGATAGAGAATGAATATGTGTTTACAGAGCCAGAGGGGATGAAAGGCACATGGTCACAGGTTTTCGGTAACGATAATCCAATCCGTATAGAGATTGGTATGGGTAAAGGCACATTTATAACAACACTGGCAGCGAATAATTCTGATATTAATTATGTGGGTATAGAGAAGTATTCAAGCGTACTTTTAAGAGCTGTAGAGAAACAGGATGAGCTTCAGCTTCCTAATTTAAGATTCATCAGAATGGATGCAGAGGCAATATGTGAGGTGTTTGGAGCGGGAGAGGTAGACAGAATATACCTTAATTTTTCAGATCCATGGCCAAAAGACAGACATGCGAAGAGAAGACTTACCTCAAGACAGTTCATGGCAAGATATGACATTATATTAAAGCCGGACGGACAGGTGGAATTCAAAACAGATAATAAAGATTTATTCGATTTTTCATTAGAAGAGATTAAAGAGGCAGACTGGGAGCTTCCTGTTGTCACATTTGACTTACATAATGACTCTGTACTTAACGAGGGTAATGTAATGACAGAGTATGAGACAAGATTTTCACAGATGGGCAATCCTATCTGTAAACTTATCGCAGTAAGAAATCATTAATAATAAATGCATATACTATATAAAGGCTTTTGGAGAATTGTTGTGAAGAATAAAGCATTTGCAAGGAAAGTATCAGAAGTGATGTATGTGCATAAAGGTGCGAATTACAGAGTGGTAAGATTTAAGAATTCCCTCGACGATGTCGTGAGAATTCTTAATACCAAAAAATAATCTAGAGGTCATCGGGCGAGTCATAAGGCTGCACGGTGACTTTTCTTTTGTCCAGAAAATGCTGCACTGTAATGTTTAACAGGTAGCTTAATACGGCAAATACGGGAACTCCAAGGAACATTCCAATTACGCCAAACAGCGCCCCACCTACGGTTATTGAGAACACAACCCATACAGGCTTAAGACCTGTAGTACTGCCGATGATACGAGGTCCAATAAGCAGACCGTCAACCTGCTGGATGCAGACAATCATGATTACAAATATGATAAGTTTGATAGGGCTTGCGATAACAATAATCACACCGCCAATCACGCCACCGATGTATGGTCCGAAATACGGAATCATGTTCGTTATGCCGACAATCACGCTTATAAGAACAGCATATGGTAGCTTGAGAATCAGCATGATAATAAAGCAGATAATCATGACAATAATTGAGTCAAATGATTTGCCGATAATATAATTAATAAAAATGCTTGCACAATTCTTACAGATGATGCGTGTATTGTCTGCTGTTTTCCTAGGAAGCACGGCATATAAAAATCTCTTAAAATGATAAAAGATATTCTTATTATCAGAAATCATGTAGATGGACACGATAATTGCAATAACAAGGTTTAACACACCCGAAAGAATGGCCATGGATGTATTAAGAATGTAAGGAACCATATTGGTAAGTGCACCAGTCATGTAGTCAACAAGTTTAGGAAGAGCATCTTCAATCTTCTGATTAATGAAATTGTAATCAATAGAAGAATTGGCGTGCTTATCTTCAAACTCAGTGAACCAGTTGCGGATATTCTCGTACCATACAGGAGCCTGATTGGCAATCTCTGTAATACTTTTGTATATCTGAGGCACAACAAAGCCTATTAATACTGCAAATGCGCCAACTGCTATCAGGTAAGCAACAAGAATTGAAAGCATTTTGGCGGCTTTCTTGGACTTGATATGGCATACCCCCATGAAGAACCTGTTATAAAGGGTCTTGATAAACGGATAAAGAACAAGCGCAATCATGCCACCAATAAGAAATGGTGACAGTATATGGAATATATTGCCCAATGACTTGACGGTTGCAGGCCAGTTACCAATGAACTTATATATAAGAATTGCACCTAGCACAAAAAGCAGACCATATATAACAATTGTAAAGTATTTGCTGTTAGGCTGGAATACATTCTTGCCAACAGCTTTGTCAGGTTTTGGCGGCTGTTCCTGTTCAGAATCAAGATTAATAGCCTCAATTGGAATATTGTCAACGTGTTTTGGCTGTTGTTCGAATTTTTTTAACTTCATATCAACTCTCTTTTCTTAATAAATGTATATTAAATATAAATATTTTCTCTTAAAATTGGGAATATAATAGAATTATAAGGGGTATAAAAGCACATATCAATATAAAAAACATGGTAAAATGATGAAAAAACAAGAAAATTATAAAAAAAGATAAATTGTTCTTAAATAAATACAAAAAAGTGCTTGCATTTTATTAAACCATGCTATAGAATATCACTTGTGCTTGAGACAACACAAAAGCACAGAACAAAATAAGTTATGCACCGCTAGCTCAGTTGGTAGAGCACCTGACTCTTAATCAGGGTGTCCAGGGTTCGAACCCCTGGCGGTGCACTGGAAGGTCTTATGATTTAGGGAATCCTAGGTTGTAAGGCTTTTATTTTTTTATACAAAAATAGACACCCTATTAATCAGGGTGTCCAGGATAATTAACAAGGTCTGTATTTTTCTTTATAATCTAATTCAGAATATAAGTTATCAGGAACAATAACATCAACATTCATATTAATATCAGTTACTAAGAAGCAGGAATGATATACAATATCATTACCTTCCTTTACAGCAATAACATAATCATGAAAATCTCTTTGATTTTTCGTTTCAACAGATGTGATAAGTGTTTCAAGATTCTGTGTAATAACACGCTGCTCCTTAACATATGTTTTAGTAACATTGTGTGTTATATAAAATATAACCAAATCCAATGCCAACAAAATTAATACACTAAATACAATTTTCATTTAATTTTTCCTCCGATTCTTAAAAAATATTTCATCTAATTCATACAATCCGGACCCGATCAGCTCTTCTTGAGCTGCCAAGTGAACATAATTTTGTAAAATGGTATAAGAAGAATGTCCCATCAGCAGGCGGAGCATTTCCATATTGCCGCCATAATATAAATAACTGGTTGCAAATGTATGCCTTAAAAGGTGTGCATGTACTCTTTCCATTCCTGGGAGATTCTTTATATTTGCAAAAAGTTTTTTTATAGTATTCTCTGTCACTGGCTCTTGTTCATAGCGATTCAAAAAAACAATTCCGGATCTTTTACCCAGGTAATTATTAATACTTAATCTTAAGAATTCAGGAATCAAAACAATTCTTGACTTGTTATTTTTTGAATTCTTAATTGTTAAGGTATTTTTACCAATACAGTCTGTTTTTAAATTAATTACTTCCTGACGCCGTAAGCCACAATCTAAAAACAAGTGAAATATACAAAAATTTCTTAAAGCCATTTCAGAATCAATAATATATTCATCAATTACAGCGACCTCATCTTTAGTAAGCGGTATTACAATCTCACTATCATCTTTTGGCAGCTTTATACGCTGCGTAATATCAGAATTAATAAATCCTTCCTGGAACAGCCACAAACAAAACACACGAACAGCTCTATAGTAAGTATGCAATGATACATTCTTAATACCAGTTAAACCAAGATAGATTATATATTGCCTTAGATTGTCACTGGTAAGCTCCGGTATATTTAGGTTACTTATAGACAGCCATTTTTCAAACCTGGTTAAATTTTCCATATAGTAACGGATAGAATCAGGAGCTAAGTATGACTTACGCTGCATAATAAATTTCTGTATGTAAAATTCATTCATCTATAATTGACCCGTCAAAATCTTTTTGGTTGAGCTGCCGACTTCTTTTATACTTGTAATTCATAGCGTGATGAATATCATTATCATTTAACATAACCAGGTTATCCAGGAAGTCTTTTTCTACATCATCATCATTTAAACCTTTACCATAAAGAGAAAATGATATTGCACTATGTATATAACGCTTTTTCATAAGGTTATAATCAAGCTTCCTTGAATATTCCCTGTGCAGCTTCTCAGGTACTTTACTCTTCTTTACATCAACCTGTTTTGTTCTGCGTAAAGCTTTCCAGAAATTGGTATAATCACACCGGCTTTTATTACTGTCTGTAGTAACATCTACAAGGCGGAGAGTATCGTGTGTAAGGTAATCGGTTATCATTCGCCTGTTATCCAGATAATCGTATATTCTTTTACACACACCATATTTTTTATTACGCTCATGCTTTATAAGACAATATGATTTTGTTCCTTTCCTGGTTGTCTGAAATTCAACATTCATAATAATAGTTATGCGAGGAGTAAGCAGATCAGCTAACTTTCCAACAGAATCAAAATTAACAGTACCAGTTTTAGAAAGTTCATTAATATATTCATTACATTTATCTTTGTAAAAAACATTTGAGCCATATTCCGCATAATATTGCAGCCGGACAATATCAAGATATTTCCAATTACGCAACTCATACAGGTTAGACAATACATAATAATCATAACGGCTTATCATTTGATTAAAAAACCATTCATTAATAAACCAGGGTTTATAACCTTGCTCTATTACTTCCTTTGTTTTCAGATACATTCTTACAAAACACTTATCATTACGCTTTCCCAGAGAAATATAATCATTTTCATATTCGCTGTTTGGTTTAAATTGATATTGATAATTGATTCGCTTATAACGGCTTACCTGCATTTGACAGAAATTATCTATTCTTAAATACTTTTCAGGTGCCTGAAGATAATTTGTGTGCCAGCAATAATCAATTCTGTTTTCTTTTACTTCATGTATCTGCAGGTTATAGTATTTTGCGATTGCATTTATAACACGAATGGAATATTCAAATGCAGCATTAACACCCTGCAGCCATAATGGTTTAGATCTAAGCTGTACAAGTATTTCAGAGGTCACATCCGTTGGTACTCTTGTTGCAATAAATATATCAAATGTATCAGGGCATGTTATGCAATTGTTATAATATCCGGCAAAAGAGCGGTTACTATATGTCAGCTGCATATCTTCCAGACCGGGCAATGTCCAATCTATGTTAATATCAATTGATTCCGAATCAGCTAATTTCTGCATGTCTATACGAAACTTTTTTACATATGGATCTGCAGAATCTTTCATAAAATCATTTACAAAACTTACAGAATAATAGAATGTATCAATATTATGCAGGAACTTTTTTTCCTTCCTGAAGAACCAAAATTGATTCTGCTGGTTATCAAATTCGTGTTCAATAAAACTCATTTTTCCCCCGTTCTCAAAATTTACCAAAAGGGCTGTTTCAGTAAATTTTAAAATGCTTATTTTTGCCAGTATTTATCTATATTTTTGGTGAATTTTGATTGTATTTTTAAACCACCCATTGGATATCCGGTGGTAAGCCTGTTTTTCGCTCATGGGTCCCCTTAATCCCCATTCGCAACCAACAGGCTTACACCGCTATTCAAATGTCTGGTAACTATCATATATCCTATATAATTTCTTCCTGGCATGAAAAAACTCCTGGCCGACTTTCTCTTTCATTGGATACCATATTTTTACACTTACAAAGGTACGCCCGCCCATAGCCAGATTAAGCAGCATACCCTTAAGACCGAAATTTGATAATTTTCTATGTACATATTCATATTCAATAAGGCTTCTGATCTGTCTGTCTATCATTCGATCAAACTGGGCAACAAGAACAACCGTATAACCAAAATGTCTGTGCTGTGTAAAAAAGGACAGCCATTTATTACGACCTGAAGCACTCCATTCCCTGGCATTAAACATTAACTGACATTCGTCT
>ULOD01026691.1_pt1 | contig 18344 bp, 15 predicted proteins | sample 1952351 | NCBI WGS metagenome assembly ULOD01 (sample SAMEA4835596, study PRJEB28245) | human gut metagenome | biome: gut microbiome; material: fecal sample | place: Denmark | collected 2008 | reverse complement strand
CTTGAACAGCGGTGCTTTTCACATCCGTGGTCATTTAACAGCCTTGAAGAAGAACTGAACAACGAAACCTCGCTGTTTTTTACCGCAACGGAAGATAATGCCGTTGTCGGATATATAGGAATGAGCGTTGTTGTTGACGAGGGTTACATTTTCAATGTTGCCGTTGATGGCACACACAGAAATCGGGGAATAGGTTCGGCGCTTGTTGAAACGCTTGTGAACTATGCCAAGAAAAATAACCTTTGCTTTCTCACTCTTGAGGTTCGTGAAAGCAACAAAAATGCCCGTTCTCTCTATGAAAAATTCGGATTTATCAAGGTGGGAGAGAGGAAAAACTACTACTCTTCTCCTGCTGAAAACGCTGTTTTAATGACACGCTTTTTTTGACATATATATGTAATAAAACATTATATAAATGATATTACGGAACTTCGTCATAAATGTTTCGTAGTGAAAGGAAAATTATGAAGATACTCGCAATAGAATCGTCCTGTGACGAAACTGCGGCAGCGGTTGTTGAGGACGGCAGAAACATAATCTCCTCGGTGGTTGCATCTCAGGTTGAGGAACACAAGCTTTACGGCGGTGTTGTTCCCGAAATCGCATCCCGCCGTCACGCAGAGGCAATTGTTCCTGTTGTAAGACAGGCTCTTGAAGATGCAGACTGCACGCTTTCGGATATTGACGCAATCGGTGTTACATATGCCCCCGGACTTATCGGAGCGTTACTTGTGGGGGTGAATTTTGCAAAGGGACTTTCACTTGCAACAGGAATTCCGCTTGTTCCTGTTCACCATCTTCGTTCGCATATTGCATCAAATTATATTTCAAATAGAGAATTAAAACCGCCGTTCCTCTGCCTTGTTGTGTCGGGCGGTCACAGTCACATTGTTATGGTTGAGGACTACACAAAGATGAAAATTATCGGCAAAACCCGTGATGATGCCGCAGGCGAGGCTTTTGACAAAGCCGCAAGAACAATGGGAATGCCGTATCCCGGCGGAATTGAAATGGACAGAGTTGCGGAAAACGGCAATCCGTTTGCATTCAAGCTCCCTCGTCCCGCAGTTCATGACGCACCCTATGATTTCAGCTTTTCGGGACTTAAAACAGCCGTAATCAACCTCATTCACAATTCAGCGCAAAAGGGTGTTGAGCTTAACAAAGCCGATGTCTGCGCGTCATTCCGCTATGCCGTTGTTGATTGCCTTGTTACAAACTTTATCAAGGCGGCTGAAGACTTGAAACAGAAAAAGCTTGTAATCGCGGGCGGTGTTTCTGCAAATTCACTTCTCAGAAGAACCCTTGCAGAAGAGTGTAAAAAGCGTGATTGGGAAATGTATATGCCCGAAAAATCTCTTTGCGGTGACAATGCCGCCATGGTCGGTTCACAGGGATATTATGAGTTTCTCAGCGGAAATATTGCAGGAACAGACCTCAATGCTTTTGCCACAATGAGTATTGAAAAAGGCTGATTTATTCGCAAATAATCACTAAAACACTTGCTATTTTATCAAGAATATACTAAAATAGTGTTAATAAACCGAAAGGACGATTTAAAATGAGCAATCCTATTGTTACTTTTGAAATGGAAAACGGAAAAACAATCAAAGCGGAGCTTTATCCCGAAATTGCTCCGAATACTGTAAATAATTTTCTCAGCCTTGTAAACAAGGGTTACTATGACGGACTCACATTCCACCGTGTAATCTACGGATTTATGATTCAGGGCGGTTGTCCCGAAGGCACGGGCATGGGAGGTCCCGGATATTCAATCAAGGGCGAATTTGCCGCAAACGGTTTTGGAAACGACCTCAAACACACAGAGGGCGTTCTCTCAATGGCTCGCTCAATGATGCCCGACTCCGCAGGCTCGCAGTTCTTCATTATGCACAAAAACGCTCCTCACCTTGACGGTCAGTATGCCGCTTTCGGCAAGGTAATCGAGGGTATGGATGTTGTAAATGAAATTGCAGAATGTGATACGGACTATTCTGACAAACCGCTTGACCCACAGGTTATGGCAAAGGTTACCGCCGAAACCTTCGGTGTTGACTATCCCGAGCCTGAAAAATGCTGATTGTTAAGGAAGGAATTTTAAAATGAATGTTTTGCTTGCAGGCGGTGCCGGATATATCGGCTCGCACACTTGTGTTGAGCTTATCAATGCAGGTCATGATGTTGTAATTGCGGATAATTTTTCAAACAGCTGTCCCGTGGCGGTTGAAAGAGTGGAAGAGCTTACAGGAAAGAAAATTCCCCTCTATGAAGCCGATGTTTGTGACAGGGATGCCGTTGAAAAGATTTTTTCGGAAAATAAGATTGATGCGGTAATTCACTTTGCAGGTCTTAAAGCAGTAGGCGAAAGCTGCGAAAAGCCTGTTGAATACTACCGCAACAATATTGATTCAACGCTCACATTGCTTGAAGCAATGAAGAAACACGGTGTAAATAACTTTATTTTCAGCTCAAGCGCAACGGTATACGGCACACCCGAAACAGTTCCGCTTGTTGAAACAATGCCAAAGGGTTCTCCGACAAACCCATACGGCTGGACAAAGTTTATGATGGAACAGATTCTTACGGATGCCGCAAACGCAAATCCCGATATGTCTGTTGTTCTTCTCCGTTACTTCAACCCGATTGGTGCTCACGAAAGCGGCAGAATCGGCGAAGACCCTAACGGAATCCCGAACAACCTTATGCCGTACATAACTCAGGTTGCCGCAGGCAGACTCAAATGTCTTGGTGTGTTTGGTGACGATTACCCGACTCATGACGGCACAGGTGTGCGTGACTATATCCATGTTGTTGACCTTGCAAAGGGTCATGTTAAGGCCATTGAATATTCCGCAGTTCATAAGGGAACAGAGGTGTTTAACCTCGGCACGGGAGTCGGATACAGCGTTCTTGATATTGTAAAGGCTTTTGAAAAGGCAAATTCAATCAAAATTCCTTATGTAATCAAGCCCCGCCGTGCAGGCGACATTGCAGAATGCTTTGCCGACGCAACAAAAGCCAAAAATGTGCTTGGTTGGGTTGCCGAAAAGAACCTTGAGGATATGTGCAGAGACAGTTGGAACTGGCAATCTAACAATGTTAATGGTTACAAATAACAAATTATCATCATTTAATTTGTGCAATCCTACAAAAAACAATATTTTGTAAAATAATCTACGGTTAAAGGTCATTTACAGTTGACTTTTAATGGTCGATTGTTGTATAATGATAATGCTTATAGAAGCATTATCACATAAGGAGGAAAAAGAAAATGTTCAAAAAAGCACTTAGCCTTTTACTGTCTATGATGCTTGTTGTGACATCACTCGTTGTAACTGTAATGAGCGTTTCTGCTGCCGGCGATACATATTTCGTATCCGGTTGTGAAGAACTCACAGGTTACAAGTGGGCTGAGACTGAAGCAACTTGCGGAGATAATGTAATGACAGCAAACGGCGACGGTAACTACGAAAAAGTATTTACCAACGTAGCAGTCGGCAACGGCTATCAGTTCAAAGTCGTTAAAAACGACGGTGAAGAATGGATTGGTATCGGTGACGGCTACGAACAGAACTTCACATTCAATGTAAAAACTGCTTGTGATGTAACAGTAACTTTCAACCCAACAACAAAGGAAATCAATGTAACAGGTGACGGCGTTGATATTCCGAAAGACCTTGTTATTGACCATGTTACAGCTGTAGGTAACGGCTTTGGTGAATGGCTCCATGCTAAGGACTGGAAGTTAGATGCTGATGTTAACAACTTAACAGAAACATCTGAGGGTTCAAAGGTTTATCAGATTACCTACGAGAACCTTGACGCTTACGAGAACTATGAGTTCAAGTTTGCTGCAAACAGTTCTTGGGCAGACAACTGGGGCCTTGCTGAGGCAGGCGGTGCTCCGCTCAACGAGTGGTTCGACCTTACTTACAATGGCCAGAATATGGTTGTTGATACCGATGAAGCCGGTTACGATGACGGTTATGATATGGTTCTTACACTTGACCTTTCAAACTTCAGCTATGCAACAAAGCAGGGTGCTAGATGCAAGATTGACATTGTAACAGGTGACAAGCCTACAGAGCCGGCAACAGAAGAGCCTACAACAGTAGCAGCTCCTACAACAGTAGCTCCTACAACAGCAGCTCCTGAAACAGAGCCTGCAACTGAGCCTGCAACAGAGGCAGCTACAACAGCTGCTGCTGAAAATGGTCTTACAGTAAAGGCTACTTCAAACCTCTTCCCTGAGAAGAAGATCGTTCTTAGCCCTGACCAGAAGACATTCAAGGTTACTTATGTATTCCAGTCTAAGGACAAGGATGTGCTTGACTTCCAGTGGTTTATGTACTATGATTCAAACGTACTCAAGCCAACAGATAATACAAATAAGTCAACTTCTTTTGAATATCCCAGCCAGGGCAGCTACATGTTCAACAAGAAGATTCCGGGCGAGATCGGTGCTACCGGTACAAACCTCAGTCTTTATAACTCAACTTCAAAGGAAATCGTATTTGCTTCAGCTGAGTTTGAAGTAATTGATCCTTCAGCTACTGAAACAACAGTTAATCTCGATGCACAGGTACTTCGTCTTTCAAAGGTTGATCCTGACACAGACTACACAATTACAGAAGAAGAAGTAGAGATTACAAACTTTGGTCTCAATCAGGAGAACTATGATAAGTTCGTAACTGTTTGTAAGACAGATTCAGCTCCTGTTTCTTCAGAAGAAACAACAGTAGCTCCTACAACTGAAGAGGCTACAACAGTTGCTCCTACAACTGAAGAGGTTACAACAGTTGCTCCTACAACTGAAGAGGCTACAACAGTAGCTCCTACAACTGAAGAGCCGACTGAAGTTCCTACAACAGAAGAAGCTACAACAGCTCCTGCAACAGAGCCTACAACAGTAGCTCCTACAACAGAGCCTACAACAGAGCCTGCTCCTGCAGCAGATCCTATTTATGTAGTAGCCGGTTCAGAAGAATTTGCCGGTCTTAAGTGGATTGGTGATCCTGTAGGCGGTGCTCAGAATGTTATGACAAAAGACGGCGACTTGTACACAAAGACATTCACTGCAACTCCTGCAGGCAAAGACTATCAGATTAAGGTAGTTAAGAATGTAGAAGGTACAGATCCTGAAACAGGCGACAAAGTTTGGAATCAGACTTGGTTTGGTATCGGCGAAGAATACAAAGATAACCTCACATTCAATGTAACAGATACTTGTGATGTAACAGTAACATTCAATCCTGCTACAAACGAAATTAATGTAACAGGTGACAACGTTAAGGTTGTTACAGATCTCGAAGTTGAGTATATTACAGCAGTAGGTAACGGCTACGAAGGCTGGCTCAACGGTGTAGCATGGGGTGTTGATGCTGCTTCAAACAAGATGGATAAGATTGCTGATAAAGTTTATAAGATTTCTTATACAAATGTAGTATCATCAGACAGCTATGAATTTAAGTTTGCTGCAAACGGTTCATGGGCTGCTAGCTGGGGTCTTCCGGCAGAAGAGAACGGTGCTCCTGTTGGCGAAAACTATGCTCTTACATACAACGGTGAGAATATGGTTCTCGATACAGTAGCTCTTGGTTATGAAGAGGGTACACCCTTAGATGTAACACTTACACTTGACCTTACAAACTTTGACTATCCTTCAAAGCAGGGTGCAAAGGCATTTATTCAGGTTACACCTCAGGCTCCTTCTGACGAAGCTACAATCACAGCTTCTTCAAACATCTGCCAGGCTAACGGCACAGGCACATACAAGGTTGGCGACAAGGTATCTGTTTACTATGTTCTCGATACTAAGGACGCTCAGGTAGAGGATGTTCAGTGGAAACTCTCATTCGACAAGGATGCACTTGAACTCAACTCACTTACAATGCCTGCAATCAATGATGGCCTTGTCAACACTGACAGCTATGAAGGTAACGCTTCAAGTCTTTCACTTTACGACTTTGCCGGCGGTAAGAAGCTCGTTGAGGCTGTATTTACTGTAAAGGCAGCAGGTGAAACAAAAGTAAACCTTAATGTTGTTGATCTTACACTTGCTAAGCTCAACGCTGATACAGGTCATGCAGATGAAGGCTCAGAGTACGAGGCAGTTGTTAACAGCGACATTGCTAATGATATCTTTGATAACATTAACTCAGAGGCTAAGGTAGAAGCTTATGTTGAGCCTACTACAACAGAGCCTGCAACAACAGAGCCTACAACAACAGAGCCTACAACAGTAGCTCCTGAAACAACAGAGCCTACAACAGTAGCTCCTGAAACAACAGAGCCTACAACAGTAGCTCCTGCAACAACAGAGCCTACAACAGTAGCTCCTGAAACAACAGAGCCTACAACAGTAGAGCCTGCAACAGTAGCTCCTGAAACAACAGAGCCTACAGATGCTCCTGCAACAGTAGCTCCTACTACACCTGATGCTACATCTGGTTCACAGGCTGCAGCAAATGGTCAGTCAACAGCTGACACAGCTACTCCTGACACACCGGCTAACGGCACAAGCAGCAATGCAGTACAGACAGGCAATGCTTCTATGGCAATAGTTATCCTCTTAGCTCTTATTTCTGCTACAGGTGTTGTTTATTTCACAAGAAAGAGATTCACAAAGTAATTTGAATTTCTGATTGTAAAAAATTGTTGACGATGTTGACGGTTTTAAAAAAATAATTTTTCACCCCTCGGTGCTCCGAGGGGTGTTTTTGTTTAACCTCCTTTTAATTGGATGTTTTTGCAGTCGAAAATTTTCGTCGTAAATTTTCACACAAAATTCAGTGAAAATTGTGAATATATTCATTGAAATTTTTTTTGTAATGATATATAATAGAAACATCAAACTAAAGGAATGAAAAAAATGTCTAAAAAAATAAAAAGTATTCTTTCAATTCTATTTGTCGCAATTATGACAGCGTCATGCTTTTGTATTCCTGTTAATGCTGCCGATGATGATTTGAAAATCAAAATCTCGTCTGATGACAAAGATTCCGTAACTGCCAAGGTTGGTGATACTGTAAAGTATGCGGTCTATATGTCGCAGACCAATGAAAAGGTAATCGGCATTCAGATGAGCTTCTTCTATGATGACGCTTATTTAAAAATGGATGCTGATTCGGTTAAATGTGAAAGCTTTCCTAACTCAGTGGGCAACACGGCTTTGAAGAATTATTATATCTTTACATGGACAGATGTACAGAACCCTGTGACGCTTAATTCAAACAAATCTCTTGTTTCCGCAGAATTTAAGGTTCTCAAGGGCGGTGAAACCGATCTTTCATACTTTATTTCTGACATCTACGGTGATGATATGACTTACCTAAAGTCTTATAAGATTACCTGTAAGCTTTGGGTAAACGGTGAAGAGGTTAAGCAGGATGCAGTTCCGATTGTTGATGAAAAGAAAGCAAGCGAAAACAAACTTCAAGGCGACTTCATAAACTATGTTGACGGTATGGGTGAGGAGAATACTCCTAACAAAGATGACCATAAATCTGTAATTGTTGAGAAAAGATACATTGCAACCCAGAAAAGCACCTCAGTTGTTGATGTTACAAAGACTGTTGAAACATCAACAAACGGTTCGGGTTCGGGTTCAAGCACAACAATTATTATCATCGTTGCGATAGCGGTCGTATTGCTTGCAGCAGGTGCGATAATTCTTGTAAAGAAGAAAGACGATAAGAAAAAATCGGATTCGTTAGGTAATGTAAATTCGGACGAAAATAACGAAAATTGATATCTTCTTTGAGTTTAATAGATAAAAATTCATATATTGTCGCTAAATACACAAAATTGTAACTTCAATTTTGTGTATTTTTTTGCTTCCATATAAATTAAAAAGATTGCATTTTTCAATTTTTTGTTATATAATTAATGCATACCGATAGATATCGGAAATTTTTTTTGGAGGAGATTCAAATGTCAAAAAAACTTATTAGTATCATTTTGTCATGTGTTCTCGTTGCTTCACTTGCAGTTGTAGGTGTTGTAAGCGTTTCAGCAGCTATTGACAATGATGGTCGCTACGTTCCGAGTGAGGGCGTAACAGAAACACACAGAATATACTTCTTTATGCCTGAGTCATGGAAGAGTGAAAAGTTCAATGCATCAGACGCCGGTGCATACTGGTGGAGCGGTACAGACGCTTGCGAGTCTAAGGACGGCACATCACATGGTGCTCCGTGGCCGGGATACAAGATGCAGGTTTACGATGCAGACGCTAACCTCTTCTATATTGACCTTCCTGCAGATGCACCTAATATTATTTTCAACAACTACCTTAACGGCGGTGAGAAATATACTGATGGAACTTATCAGTACAGCAAGGAACAGTACGAGGCTGCTGCTCAGACAAAGGATGTGACTTGTCAGTACTATTCGGATGGTGATGACGAATACTATGACAATATGTTAGACAGTGAGTTCTGGACAAAGGCTCAGGAGGCTGTTGAGGGTAATGATAAGTCGTTCCTCGGCAACTTCAAGGATAACTTCTTTATCGAGACAGAGTATGACCTCGGTATCTCAATGACATTCGATAACATGATTTTCGTTATTGATCCTGAAAACTCTGATGTTAATGATCTCAGCGGTAAGGTATCTTACGGCGGTAACTTCTACTTCTTCTATGGTAAGAACGCAGATGGCAAATATGAGTACGGCGGACTTCCTAACTATGAAATGGCTAAGGATAATGGTGTAGTCAATGTTCTTGACAAAGATGCTAAACCTGCTACACCTATACAGCCGAATAAGCCACAAGTTCCGGACGACAACAACGGCGGCAACAATAACGGTGGCAACAACAACAACGGTGGCAACAACAACGGTGCCAACAATAACGGTGCCAACAACAACGGTGGCAACACAAACCCAACTGCTACAGTTCCCGCTCCTGATAAGAATGCTACATCTTCAGCAGATTCAGTTTCTACATCAGACACAACACCTACAAGTGACAACGGCGCAGTTCAGACAGGCGTTGCAACAGCAGCTGCAGCTCTCGCAGTTGTTCTTATTGCAGGCGGTGCAGTTCTTTACACACGCAAGAGATTTGAATAATCTCACTTGAATAATTATATATAAATATAATTGCTTATGCCCTCCAATCGGAGGGCATTTTTGCTTTACTGTTTATTATTTGTTCTCTTATGTATGACTGAATAAGCGGAAATTACGGATGAAAATATGCCAAAATTCCGTAAAATGCAAATTTGGCGGAATTTAACACAAAAATTTGGTTGTTATTACATTGAGATTAAGACTCAAAATTCCCTGTAACACTTGATTTTTACTGCGTTTTATACTATAATAAGCATACAGATGCAAGTATGGTGTCGGAAATTCATAAGGAGGATATTTAAAATGTCCAAAAAAGTTATAAGTCTTTTATTGGCTGTTATGCTTACAATGGCAATGATTGCAGTTGCTGCAGTCAGCGTTTCTGCCGATACGGACGATGAAGGCAGATATGTTCCTTCTGAAGGCACGAAGACTTACCGTATATATTTCTATAAACCTGCTTACTGGGAAAACGAGTTCGCATCAGATACAGATATTTTTTGGCAGAGCGGTTCTGACAGCCCTTCTGCTTTCCCCGGTTACTGTGCTCAGAAAGCCGATGTCCCGAATGTATACTATTGTGATGTTCCGACGGATGTTGACAATGTAATCTGGAATAATGTTATTGACGGAGCTGACGGCTCAAGCAATTCTGAGATTGCTCCTGCTTATAAGACAACCGATATAGCTTTGGTCGGTTATGATGCTAAAAAATCCGACTATTATCCTGAAGGTGTAAAAAACTTTGATAATATGATTTATGTCATCAATCCCGACAGCACATCTGTTGACGATGAGGGCAAATCAGTCTGTTCAGGTGAATGGTTTTACTACTACGGTAACGGCGAGTACGGTACTGTTCCTGTAAAGGAAAAGCTTAAGAGCGGTGATTATTACGGCGAAGACGGTGTGTTTCCCACAGAATACACTGCCTTGGAGGAAACAACAACTGCTCCTTCCGCAAAAGCTGCGACAGAACCGGCGGCTACAGAGTCTGCTGTCGAATCAACTGCTGCAACTTCGCCTTCCGAAGCTTCTTCGCTTGCACTCACAGTTAATGCAACATCAAATTATTTTCCGATGGCAACTGCACAGTACAACCCGACTACAAATCAGGTAACGGTTACATACAATTTTGAGTCCGCTGAGAATGTTCTTGACACGCAGTGGTACATTTCGTATGACACGGCAATTCTTTCCCTTTCAAAAGATAACAATGTAAAATCTGTTTGTCCTGTAATGAACGGCAAGGGCGCTTATGTCAACTTGTGTGATGAGGATGACGGCACAGGTTATGTTAGATTCTGTGCAAGCGACCTTTCGCTCTATAATTTCAGTGAAAAAACTCCTTTTGCAAGGATTGTTTTTGATGTAAAGGATATTTCAAAGGTCGCTCCGGTTTCTACAACTGTTGACCTTGTTGTTCAGGTACTTCGTGTTTCTGAGCTTGATCCTGACACCGAAATGACAGATAGTGACAAGGAAGTTGTTCTTGTTGATAAGGAAATTGTAAAAAAAGACCCTGTTGCCACTGCAAAGGTTGACCTTTCTACAATGCTTACACTTTCAACTTATGTTGAGCCTGCTACAACTACTGCTCCTACTACGGTTGAAACGACAGAGACTCCGTCAACAGAATCTTCAACAGCGACTTCTCAAGCGGCTTCAACCGAGAAACCAACGCAAATCCCTGCGCAGACTTCTGCGACAGAATTTGTAACAGAGAAAATCAATTCAACATCCGACACTCCCGATACACCCGACAGCAACGGCGGCAATGACGGCGTTGTCCAGACAGGTGAAGCTCCTCTGGCTGTTGTAATTCTTACACTTCTCATCGGCTCAACTTGTGTAATGTTCGTTCTCCGCAAGAAGGAAGAAATCCTTTAACGGCTGATAAAGACTAATAATTAAGAGGGCTGACCAAACAAAGGTCAGCCCTCTTTCTGTGCCATGATTGAGGTTTAAAATCCTGATAAAAATACAAAAAAACAGCTCCACTATTTTTTAGTGGAGCTGTTTCGTAATCTGTAAAATCAGTTAGCTCTGGTAACCTTACCTGAACGCAAACAACGGGTGCAAGCATATACACGCTTTGGTGAACCGTCAACAATAGCCTTAACACGCTGTACGTTGGGCTTCCATGTTCTGTTTGATCTTCTGTGTGAGTGAGATACCTTAATACCGAACTTTACATCCTTACCGCAGAATTCACATTTTGCCATGCGTCTGCACCTCCTTAAAGAAAACTAATTCTATTTCTAACTTTGTTATAATAACAGAAATTGAGAAAAAATGCAAGTGTTTTTTGAAAATTTCTTAACTTGTTTTTTGCTCTTGTAATTTTTGACGATATATTATATAATTAAAAATAAATATAGTTACACGATTGTTACCTAAAATTTTGAATTTAAGGAGGCTCTTATGCTCTCATTATTACTTAACGGAATCAGAAACGGCAATCTCGACTTCGGTGCCGTAATTGCCGAAATATTGGCTGTGCTTGTCATCATATTTTTAATTCTCCCATTCCATGAATGGGCGCACGCTTTCACGGCGTCACTTCTCGGCGACAAGGCTGTAAAGGGCAGAGGCAGACTTTCACTCAATCCGCTCAGCCACATTGACCCTATGGGTGCCTTGTGTATGCTTTTGTTCGGATTCGGTTGGGCAAAGCCTGTTCCGATTGATCCGAGAAATTTTAAAAATCCAAAGGTCGGTATGGCAATCACCGCAATTATGGGACCGATTGCAAATATCGTTGCCGCATTGGCAGGACTTCTCATTTATTATCCGATTATCCTTTTTACAGGCGCATTTCCGCTTTCGACAATCGGAGGATATGTTGTTCAATTCTTGAGCTTCTACATCTCGTGCAATGTCGGACTTGCAGTGTTCAACCTTATTCCCATTCCTCCGCTTGACGGTTCAAAGGTTCTCTTTGTATTTTTGCCCGACAAGGCTGTTGAGTTTTTTTACAGATATCAGATGTATTTTTTCATCGGTCTTTTTGTTCTCCTATATGTAGGAGTTCTCAACACACCGATTAACTGGGTGAGCAATCAGATACTTGACTTCATCAGCTGGCTTGCAAGCCTGCCGTATATGCCGTTTGTCGGTTAATTTAATCATCCGCAACAAAAATTACAACAAAGAAATTATCTATGGAAACACAACAACTTCAATATAAGCTGTCGGCATTTGAAGGACCTCTTGACCTTTTGCTGACGCTGATTTCTAAAAACAAAATAGATATTTACGACATCAGCATTTCCGAATTGCTCGATCAGTACATGGAGCAGATTAATATGATGCAGGAAAATCAGATGGATATCGCATCGGAATTTCTGACAATGGCGTCAAGGCTTGTTTATATCAAGTCTGTAATGCTCCTGCCAAAATATGAGGAAGAGGCTGAAGAACTCAAGAAAGAACTTTCGGGACAGCTTCTTGAATATGCAGTCTGCCGTGAAATGGCGGCAAAGCTGGGCGATATTTATGACTTTGACAGCTTTTACAGAGAGGCTTCTCCCGTTGAATTTGACTTGACTTACAACCGTATTCATCCGAGTGAGGATATTGCAAAGGCATATGTTAGCGCAGTCGGACGAGGCAAGCGTAAGCTTCCGCCGTCAAAAGACGCATTTTCGGGTATTGTGTCGCATAAAATCGTGTCGGTAAACAGTAAGATTATTCATCTTATGAGAAGACTCTGGCACGGCAAAAGGCTTGAATATCACGAAATTTTTGAGGTGTGCGAGGGCAAAAGCGACCTTGTGGCAACATTTCTTGCAACGCTGGAGCTGGTAAAGGGCAAGCGTATCAGAATTGAGGGCAGTGGTGAAAATGCCGTTGTTCATATGATTGAGGATAAAAACGCAATGCCTTTGCCACAGGTTGGCGAGGACGAAAACAATGAAAATGAGGAGGTGCAGTAATGGCTGTTGAAAATATTCGTGGTGCGATTGAGGCGATTTTGTTCGCAAACGGTGCGTCGGTTGAATTTTCCCGAATAGCACAGGCACTTGAAATTTCCGAAAAAAAGGTTAAAGAGCATATTTCTGCACTGATTGATGATTATGAGGCGGCAGGACGGGGCATAACTATAATATTGCTTGACAATTCCTGTCAGATGGTTTCAAAAAAGGAATTTGCTCCGCAGATTCGCACCGTTATGGACTTGAGAAGAAACACTCCGCTTTCACAGGCGGCTCTTGAGGTTCTTGCAGTTGTTGCGTACAATCAGCCTGTTACAAAGGCTTTTGTCGAGCAGGTGCGCGGTGTTGATTGCAGTGGTGTAATCGGCAGTTTGACAACAAAGGGACTTGTTGAAGAAAAGGGCAGACTTGAGCTTCCCGGCAGACCGTTGCTTTACGGCACAACCGAAAACTTTTTGCGTTGCTTTAACATTTCAAGTCTTGACGAGCTTCCTCCGCTCCCCGAGAGTGATGAGGACAAGGAGTCCGAAGAAAACGGTGAAGAACAGGAAAAGACTGAAAACGGCAATGAGCAGATTGATTTGTTTGCCGATCAGCCTGTTGACAGGCAGTAAAATTTAGGGGGAATTCCCTTTGCTTTGGTTATATATTTTACTCGGAATTGCTCTGTTTGTTGCGCTTGTGATGTTTATTCCGATTACTTTGCGTGCATCATATAAAGAGGACTTTTGGTGCGCCGTGTATATCGGCTTTGTAAAGCTGCAGCTTGTGCCGGCAAAGCCTAAAAAAGAAAAGAAGAAGAAAGTTAAAAAACAAACTCCGAAAACCGAACAGCCTAAAAAAGCGACAGAAAAAAAGCCGAGCCTTATAAAAAAATACGGTATTGAGTGGCTTTTGAACCTGATAAAAAGAGTTGCAGAGCTTGCAGTATCTGCATTGCAGGATTTTTTCAGTCACATACTGATTAAAAAATTCTCGCTGAGTATCAGCGTTGCAGGTGACGATGCGGCTGACACGGCTATAAAATACGGCAAATACTGTGCCGTTGTTTATCCGGCAGTAGGTACAATTGTCCGTGTTGTAAAATGCAAAGGCTACGGAGTTGACATAAATCCGAATTTTTCGGAAAAAGCAGAAACTGAAATTAACTTTGACTTTGCCGCAAGAATTTTCGCATTCCGACTTATCGGTCTTGCCGTTAAGCACGGAATCAAGGGACTTAAGCTTCTTACAGAAGTGAAAAACGAACTATAAATAACTGATGATTTATATAAATATAAAAAGGAGAATGGCTATGGAACATCCTATCGGTAATCTGATGAATACTACAATGGAAAAAATTAAGGAAATGATTGATGTCAATACTATCATCGGCGATCCAATTACCTCGCCTGACGGTACACTCATCATTCCTGTTTCAAAGGTAAGCTACGGCTTTGCGTCAGGCGGTTCTGATTTGCCCACAAAAAAAGAAAACAAGGACTGCTTTGGCGGCGGAAGCGGTGCGGGTGTTACTATTCAGCCTGTTGCCTTTCTTACCGTTTATCAGGGCGATGTAAGGCTTGTTTCCGTTGACAGGGAAGAAGGTACAGCCGACAAGCTTGTTAATATGATTCCCGATGTTCTCAAAAAAGTAAAGGGAGTTTTCAAAAAGGATAAGAGCGAATCCGCAGACGATTTTTCCGAAATCACACAGGACGATATTGACGGCTGATTCGTAATATTGCAGCACCCCTCGGCATAGATTTATGCAGGGGGTGTCCTTATGAAAAAAATAATCTCGCTTGCGGTGTGCTTTGTTATGCCGTTTGTGCTTATGGGCGCAAAAACTGCGGAGGATACTCCTCCCACAACTTCTGCACAGGCATTTGTCCTGTACAGTCCCGATAACAACACGGTTATCTGTTCCAAAAATGCAGATGAAAAAATGAAGCCTGCGAGCACCACAAAGATTATGACATCTCTCATAACGCTTGAGGAGGCGGCATCCTGTAACAGCGAAGTAACCTTCAAACAGGAAATGGTTGCCGAGGGCAGTTCGATGTATCTTAAAGTAGGTGAAAAAGTCCGACTTTCTGACCTTGCGTCAGGAATGATGATGGCGTCGGGTAATGATGCGGCGAATGCGGCGGCATATACGATTTCGGGCAGTCCCGAAAATTTTTCACAACGAATGAATGAAAAGGCAGAGCAAATCGGTATGACGAATACCCATTTTGTAACGCCGAGCGGACTTGACGATGACAACCATTACTCAAGTGCAAAGGATATGGCTCTGCTTATGTCATATGCACTTGAAAATGACGATTTTGCAAATCTTACGGCTAAGAAGAGCGTGACCGTTGAATTTCTTGAACCGAAATCAAAGAAAACCGCATATGCAAATCATAACAGGCTTTTGTCGCTTTATCCCTACTGTACAGGCGGAAAAACAGGCTATACAACGGCGGCAGGGCGGTGCCTTGTTTCCTCTGCAAAAAAAGACGGTGTAACGCTTGTGTGTGTCACTCTGAATGACCGTAACGATTGGAATGACCATATTTCTCTTTATGATTACGCTTTTGAAAAGTACAGGGGAGTTGACTGCAAAGACGCTGACTTTTGTGCCGATATTCCGTGCGTGGGCGGTGATAAGGACAGCGTAACGGTTACAGGTGAGAAGAACAACACAATCGTTTTAAAGCGTGAGGACTGCGATAAAATCAAGAAGAAAATCTATATAGACAGCTTTTTGTACGCTCCGATTGAAAAGAACGAGTCGGTCGGCAGAATTGAATACACACTCGGCGGAAAGCTGCTTTATAAATGCAGCATTGTTGCAGGCGAAAAGATTAAATCGGATAAAAAGAGTGTGTCAATATTTTCGGCAATAGGGAATCTGTTTTCGTAACAGCTTAAATATAAAGAAAATTTTAATATAAAGGAATTTACATATGGCTAAAATTGAACCTATAAGACTTCAGAAATTCATAGCGCAATGCGGTATTGCATCAAGGCGAAAGGCCGAAGAGCTTATTCTCGGCGGTCATGTCAAGGTGAACGGCAAAACCGCAATTCTCGGCGATAAGGTTCTTCCTACAGACAAGGTGTTTGTAAGAGGCAAGAGGATTGTTGTGCCGAAGGGCGGTAATTACCGATATATTATGCTCAACAAGCCCCGTGGATTCATTACCACAATGAATGATGAGCATGGCAGAAAGTGTGTTGCACAGCTTGTTGAGAATGTCGGCGAGCGAGTTTATCCGATCGGCAGACTTGACAAAGACAGCGAGGGTATGCTTGTTTTTACAAATGACGGTGACTTTGCAAACAAGGTTATGCACCCGAAAAACAATGTTTACAAGATTTACAGAGTAACCGTTCGACCGTCAATTGACGAGGATCAGCTTGTAAAGCTTGAAACAGGCGTTGAGCTTGACGGCAGGAAAACAGCTCCCGCATATGTCCGTGTAATCCACAAGGAACAGGGCAGAGTAGTTCTTGAAATGATTCTTCACGAGGGTAAGAACCGTGAAATCAGAAGAATGTGCGAGGCTGTCGGGCTTGAGGTTGCAAGACTCAAACGCACCCAGATCGGCGGTGTAAAAATGGGTATGCTTAAACAGGGCGACTGGAGAGATTTGACCGAACAAGAGGTTAAAAAACTGCTTGCAAACCCGTTTTTAAACGGCAAACAGCTTTAATTTTCCGTTTTTGAAAAATACTTCCGAAACGGTCAATAAAACTATTCGTTAATTCGACAATAAATTAAAGGTTTTCACGGAATAACTATTAAATGTGTTCAAAATTGAAATAGTACAGCGTGTTTTTCTTGTACTTTTGAAGATTATAGAGTATAATGTATGTGTAGAAAATTAGTATGCACGCTCAGTTTTCGTGCATATTCAATACATGGTATTGGAGGATTTTAAGATGAGTATTGAAAAGATCAATCAGGCAAAGGCTGAAATTGCCGCAACTTCCGCTTATAAGACAATTACGGCGTTTTTTGATGCAGACAGCTTTTGTGAAATTGATGCCTTTGCAAAATCCGGTGAAGGTTTTGCCGAGGTTGTTGCAGGCTTTGGAACAGTAGAAGGTATGCCTGTTTATGCGTTTGCACAGAACAGCGACATTTGCGGCGGTGCCATGAGTAAGGCACAGGCGGCCAAGCTTAAAAAGCTGTATGGTCTTGCACTCAAGACAGGCGCTCCTGTTGTAGGTTTCTATGACAGCGTTGGCGGCAGACTTAATCAGGGTACAGAGCTTCTCGCAGGTTGCGGTGATGTTCTCAATGCGGCTGCGTCACTTTCCGGTGTTGTACCGCAGATTTCGGTTGTTCTCGGCACTTGCCTCGGAACAAACGCTCTTAACGCCGCAAGCGCAGACATCGTTATCATGAGCAAAGACGCACAGCTTTCACTTTCGGTAACAGGCAAGCATTCCGATGCCGCTTACAATGCTGAAAACGGTATTGCCTCAATCGTTTGTGACGATGCAGACAAGGCAATCAAGGCTGCAAAGGAACTTATCCTTTATCTTCCGTCAAATAACCTCACAATGGCTCCTCAGTCATTTGAAGAAGCTCCGGCAGAGGACGGTTGCGGTTGTGTAGTCAGCAGAACAGTTGACGGCAATAGCATTGTAAAGCTCTTCAATGATTACGGCAAGGAAGCAAATGTTCGTTTTGCAAGACTCGGCGGTCAGGTTGTAGGTATTGTTGTTACAAAGGGCAAGGAGCTTGGTTGCAAGTCTGCAAACAAGGTAGCAAAGTTTGTTCGTTTCTGCGACGCTTTCTCACTCCCTGTTGTAACATTCGTAAACTGCCCGGGCTTTGAGTCAATCAAGTCGGCAACAAAGGCGTCAGCCGCTTATGCTGAGGCAACAACAGTTAAGATTTCTGTTGTTACAGGCAAGGCAATCGGTTCAGGCTATGTTGCTCTTGCAGGCACAGGCGCTAATGCAGATGTTGTTTACGCACTTCCCGATGCGGTTATTTCACCTGTTAATGTTGAGGCTGCCGCATTCATTATGGCTCCCGAAGTTATGAATGTTGCCACAGATAAGCAGGCTGAGGTTGCTCAGAAGTTTGCTGACGAGAATCTTTCTGCTTACAATGCCGCTCAGAACGGCTATGTTGACGGTATTGTTGAAGAAGCTCAGCTCCGTCAGACTCTTATTTCTGCTCTTGATATGCTCTCGGGCAAGCGTGTTTCAACACTTTCAAAGAAGCATTCAACTATCTGATAAATGATTACTTGTTAAAATAAAAGGGGATACTAAAAATGAAGAATTTAAGAATTACAGTTAACGGCACAGCATATGATGTTCAGGTTGAAGAACTCGGTGGCT
>ULOD01004419.1_pt1 | contig 18587 bp, 13 predicted proteins | sample 1952351 | NCBI WGS metagenome assembly ULOD01 (sample SAMEA4835596, study PRJEB28245) | human gut metagenome | biome: gut microbiome; material: fecal sample | place: Denmark | collected 2008 | reverse complement strand
GCTTGCACAGGCTAATCAGTCTAACCAGGGTGTTCTTACACTTCTTCAGTAATCAGTTAGAATATTACTACTAGATTATTAAGTAACTGATATAACAATAAATAATCAAAACAGCTAAGTCAGATTATTAAAAAATTATATAAAAACAACCCCACACTATATTCCATGCACATATTGTGGGGTTGTTTTTCATTAATAATTCTTTATAGCATTAATAGCTTCATCTCTGGATAGCTGGTAATCTTGAATAAGTTTATTTATCGTATCTTCGTCGGATAAGTTCATATCTTTGCATAATTTAATAAACACTTTTATTCCGTTAGAACGCTCCTTTTCTTCTCCTTTAATTATGCCTAGTTTTTCACCCTCAGCGATACCTAACTGGCGTCCTTCCTCCTTAACTATTTCAAGATGTCCTTCCTCGTCATATTCATAAATACTCACAGTAATCACTTCCTCCCTGTGATTTTTTAGAAATTCCGACAATACATTTTCAGCTATACACTCATCAACCGCTTCTATAACAGCAGTACGGATATCAATCTTCTCAATATCAGTCTTAACTCGAACTTTATTAACAAATGTCATATAGTCCTTAAGTGTTTCACATTTAGAAAGAAATTCAGAGCTGTATGTCCGTGAATTGATGGTATTACCTGCATTGATATTCTTATTGGATTTATCAAAATCATATGATTGATTAATACCATTAATAATATCATTCTTCTCGTTATCCAATGATTTTTTATTAATAATAGCTCCAGTATTAATGTTAATAACTCTTACAATAAGTTCCAACTCCGGACAATCCATTTTCTTCTCATACATATCCGATAATCGAAGAGTACTTTCCACTTCAAGCGGCTGTTTACCATTATAAAAAGTAACAAAATGTGGTACTGGAATTTTAAGCATTGTACTTCTGTGCAAATCACTATTGTTATACATCTGCCTATATACATCAGATAAATAGTGCAGAAATCGCAACGGCATATTCGGATTGCGGCTGGATTGCTGTTCAAACATATACAAATCCTGCCCAAACACAAATGAAGCATCATTCTTATATTTCATATACACACCACCCTTAAGAGTAGTAACAGTTAAATCATCTACATTAGTATAATTAGTGTCATTCAACCCATTATAAAGGTCCAGAAGATTATTCTTATCCCTGTACAAAAGACAGAATACATTATCCTTATATTGTCTTATTGTTGTTGGCTGATGTCCAGAAATAGCTGCATTTACGACATTTTTATTATTGAATTCAGAAAATGTCGTCTGTTTAGTATTGTCATTATCTATTGTTCTCATATATTCTCCAATCATATGTATAATATTTGACTGCATAATTAACAAATAAACAATTAAACATATGACTATGTCATATAAAAATTTCATATAAAATTATAATCATACACATTGTGCAAAAAATATAATTAATTATCCTATTAATATACATTCAATTTATACATTACTAAATTGAAGAACTATATGTATATATTATCATCAGGGAATTGTTATGACAAGTGTGTTAAACCGTTAGATATTGTTAATTATGCTATAAGATAAAAGCTATAGCAGAAGAGTATTATAACAAAATATTATGAACCCCAATTCATAAGTTAAATTGCAATTAAATTATTATTGTTATAATAAATTATTACGCGTAAATATATATTATATATATCACATAATAAATATAAATGCAAGCATTATTATACTATAAATATAAATAAAGAATTATAAATTAACATAATCAAATAGAACACAATATAAACAGACATACAAACAGCAATATCAATATAGACAAAACTATTCCCCAGCCCCTTCATCGACCTGATAGAGTGGGATAGTAGCAGCAATTCTTCTATGTTCTTCTTCCATAGCCGCATAATGCTTCGCAGTTGTGTTAATATCTTTATGCCCAAGTACATCACTTACAAGTCTTATGTCGCCTGTGTCTTTATAAAGTGCTGTACCATATGTGCTTCGCATTTTATGTGGAGAGATTTTTTTATCAGGTGTTGCATTTTTTGCATATTTTTTTACCATACGTTCAATTGCACTTACACTCATACGGCTTTTTTTCATTGAGATAAATACTGCCTGTTCCTCTGACTCTGGATTACCAAGAAGCAACGGACGTTCATTATCAATATAGTCTTTTAATGCATTTTCTGTAATCTCATTGAAATACAGATGTGCATCAGAACCACCCTTTCTTACAATATTGATTGTTCTGTAATTAAAATTAATATCATCAATATCAAGACCTGCACATTCAGATACTCGTATTCCTGTGTTAAGAAGCAATGTGATAAGAGCTGTATCCCTGAGTTGTGTCTTCTGACACTTCTGTATCTGAAGCTTATTGCCTTTAATATTCGTATTGGACACAACATTTAAGAGGTCATTAACTTCTTCATCATTAAGCCTGATTATGTCTTTCTGAGGCATTTTAATTCGCTTGGCAGCCCCGACTGTTGGATTATTCTTCATATACTGATGTGTGCAGGCAAATTCAAAAAATCCCCTTAAAGCCGCCATTCTGCGGGCTATTCCTTTATCCTGATTTTGATGTGTGCTTCCATCATCATTATTAAACCTTAAATATCTCTGATACTCATTAATGTCTTCAAATGTAAGATTTTCAAGAAAATCTATTGTAATATCCTTAATTGCAGTATTCTTTAACATAGTATTTTTCTCTGTAAGAAATCTGAAAAATGTCTGTAAATCATACGCATACGCAATTACCGTATTAACCTGTGATGACAACTCCTTATCATCAAGATAAGAAGTCACATATGGCGGCAGTTTAGCCTCAAGTATACGAAGCTTTGTAAGCTGTTTTTTATTCTTTTCTTTATAATAATCTGAATCAATTCCCATACTTTATATTTCCTTAGCTTTGTGGTCATAATTAATTTATTCAACATAATACATTTAATATAGTATAACGCCGATAAAGCAGGATTTATCGGCGTTATGTTATCATATCTTTATACTACCACTTTTTCTGCAGCTTAGCAACCTGATTATTTGCCAAAATGCTTTGCAACCTCTTTAAGATTATTAATAATTGGCAAATGCTGTGGACAGACTCCTTCGCACTGGCCACACTCAATACAATCACTTGCTTTACCGAAATTATTAGTAAGTCTGTCATAATATTCACCCTGAGGTGTCCAGCCCTTATCCTCAATTTCCTGTTTATCAGCATTATATAATGAGAAATATTTAGGAATTGCTATGTGCATTGGACATCCATCTGTACAATATGAACATCCTGTACAAGGTATTGCAATACTTTCATTTATCATATCCGCCGCATTATGTACAAGCCTGATTTCTTCATCATTAAGAGGTACAAAATCCTGCATATAACTTGTATTGTCAAGAAGCTGTTCCATATTACTCATACCGCTAAGAACCATTCTTACATTTGGCAGACTCGCAACAAATCTGATAGCCCAGGATGGTACTGACATATCTTTATTATATCCTTTGAATTTATTTTCAACCTTTTCTGGTACTTTGGCAAGTGTGCCACCTTTAACTGGCTCCATAACTATTACTGGTTTGTTATGCTTTGTTGCAACCTCATAGCATTTTCTTGACTGAATAGCCTCACTTTCCCAGTCAAGATAATTAATCTGTAACTGCACGAATTCCATCTCTGGATGCTCTGTAAGTACCTTATCAAGCAAATCTGCATTATCATGGAAAGAAAATCCAATATGCTTAACTAAGCCTTTTTCCTTCTTATCAACAAGCCAGTTAAAACAGTCAAGCTTTTTATACACTTCATAATGGTCAACTCCAACATCGTGCAGTAAATAATAATCAAAATATGTAACACCTGTTTTACTCAGCTGTTCGTTAAACACTTTATCTCTATCTTCAAATGTCTTTATAAAACCTGCGTGCAGCTTAGTTGCAAGTGTATATTCATCTCTGTTATGTCTGTCTACAAGTGCCTCTTTAGCTGCATTTTCACTCTTAAAGCCACAATACATCCACGCTGTATCAAAATATGTAAAACCTTTTTCAATAAATGTATCAACCATTTTCTTAGTTAATTCAATGTCAATGCTAGAAGCTTCATTCTGATTAAGAAGTGGAAGTCTCATAAGACCAAATCCTAACTTCTTGCTTCCATTAAATATGTCTTCCATAACTTTTACCTCCTGTTTATTACATATTATATATAATATTGCCTTGCTGGAACCATAATATTATATATGAAATAACTAATCTAAATTTACAATGTTATAATTCTTACAAAATTCACCTTACAATATTCTCCCGAACTTCTTCCGTAATTATTATACCACCTTGTGCGTTCCATTCGCTAACAAATGTATCAAAATAATCAATGTCTGCTTCCCCACTTATAATCTTAAGGTATGCTTCTTTTTCAAGACTTTTAAGCTTCCACCATCTATTCTTCATAGTGTCTGTCGTCTTAAAATATAACGACTGCTTAATCACTATATTGCCTTCGTCTAAAAGCCGGCAGGCTTTAATTCGCGACATATACGCCGCCCACTGCGTGCTTGTTGCACCTTTTCTTCCTGACTGTGAATATTCCTTATATGAATCATCTGTATTATATTCATAAGATGTATTGGCAAGACCTGTATTGTTAAGGTATGATTTGCAGGCATTATAATATGAGCGTTCCAGCAATTCCAGATTATCACTATCTTTTCGTCCCTCAATTGCATCTGATATATTTCTATAGCATATTGATAAAGCATTATTATAGTCAACATTAATTGATAATGGTCTGGCTGTTGGCTCAACATTTAACTGATAATAATTATCAAATTCTTCTGAGTCTGCACAATCAAATCTTATCTTATCAAACATAACACTTATCATCTTAGCCGCAATCTCTGGATATTCATAGCCTTTTCTGACAACTACATATTTGTAGCAGGGATTTTGACTATGGTATTCTGTTACATTATCACCTGTTGATATCAGATATGGCTGCCAGTTAGAATCAGGATTAATGCTGACAGCATTGGCAAGTGGATTGTTAGGTGCCCACCAAGGTCCAAAAAATGAGCCACACAAGCCATTTTCTATAAGTTCACATATATTAGTTGATGTCCTTAATAAGAAATCATTATCTATTATCTTCTCATTATATAACTGGTTGATATATTCAAGTGCATTTTTAGCTTCATCAGTTACAGAACCATATACAATCTGTCCGTCATCATTCTCTATCCATTGCTTAGGATAAGCATTGAAGCTGGCAAATATTATATCAAGCAGGAACTCACTGCTATATCCACATTCTCCTGCCACCGATGTATCTACAACAAGTCCAACTGTATTACTGCTGCCATCCTCTGCCACACCATTATTGCCCGGATCATAGGTTATGAAATGTCTAACAATATTAACGACATCGTCTACAGTACGTGGTTCTGAAAGCCCTAATATATCCATCCAGTCTTTGCGGAGCCATACAAGATTAGGTCCGTCAGTAATATTAGTCTCAGGAAGTGCCATTATCTTTCCATCATATGTTACCATATCCATAAGTGCACTGCCATAACTTGCATACATACTCTTTATTCTATCTGTAAGACAATTATTGTAGCTGTCTGTCAAATCCTCTATCATTCCATTTTCTATAAGCTGTTCCAGCTCACTCTGGCTTGACACAACCATAATATCAGGAAGCCTATTCATTGAAACAGCCATTGATACATTAGTATTATACTGACTGTCATTAGCCTCAAATACATCTACATTCTGCACATTAAGAACCGACTTTATATATCTCGTATACGCATTATCAGTATATGTATCCATAGCTGGCATATTCGAATTATTGACACTTGTCATCTTTCCAAGAGTATATTCAATCGTATCAGGATAAGCCCCAAATGGCGTTGTCTTAGCAGTACCAACTGCTTCATTATAATCACTGTCATTATAAACACCTTTAGCCGGGCTGTTACACCCGGCTAAAAGCGTTATTACTGTTAACATCATAATGGTATATAAAAGCTTTGCAATACATATGGTACTGCTTTGCTTATATATTATATTAATACCAGAATTATTATTTATCTGATGATGCACAAACATAATATTTTTCCACCTATTCCTGTCAGCCTTTAACTGCTCCTGACATAGACTCATTATAGCACTTTTGCATAATCATAAACAAGGCGGCAATTGGAATTGATATAAGTACTGCACCAGCAGCAAATCTTGTATACCACACATCAACATATTCCTTCTCAAGCATCTGCCAAAGACCAATGGCAACTGTGTAATAATCAGCATTAGCACGGCATATTACTCTTGCAAATATAAAATCCACCCAAGGTGCTATAAATGATGTTAGAACCGTGTATACAATAATAGGTTTGCTTAATGGAATTGTAATCTTGGTAAATACCTGCCATTTGGTAGCACCATCAATTAATGCGGCTTCATCAATAGTCTTAGGTATTGTGTCAAAGAAGCCTTTGGCAATATAGAACTGAATACCAGCCGAAGCCGAATACACAAGCACCAATGCCACTCTTATCATACTTCCCTCTGACAAGCCGATAGCCTTTAATATGTAATACACAGCTATCATTGCCATAAATGCCGGAAATAAACCAAGTATCATTGCAACATTCATCATAGCTTTTCTCATCTTGAACTTAAGTCGTGACATACAATAAGCTACTGATAATACAAAAAATGTAGATATAATACAAGAAAATACAGCCACAATCAATGTATTGGTAAACATTCGTGGGAAATTAAGTATTCCCGTATCTGTAAATAACTTAATATAATTATCAAGTGAATAGCTTTTAGGGAAGAATGAGCTTGTATATGCTCCCTTCTGTGCCCTGAAGCTTGTAAGAATTATCCATACAAGCGGACTTACCCACACAATCGCAAGCAATGTAAGCACTGTATGTGCAAGTATATTTTTTATAGTCTTCTTCTTTTTCATTGGAATCCCTCCTCATCTTTATAAGATTTGGTTCTCCTGTATACAAGAAGTGAACCGAGTGCAAGAAATACGAATGTCATAATACCTATAACAGCTCCAAGATTATAATACTGGTAATCTACCGTCATCTTATAAAGCCACGTTACAAGCAGATCTGTCTTTCCTGCTGTATGTCCCGCAAGCACTGGGTCGCCCTTTGTAAGCAGATACACAATATTAAAGTTATTAACATTAGCAGTAAATGTAGTTATCAGGTAAGGTGTTGTTACAAATAACATATAAGGCATTGTTATTTTAAAGAATTTGACAAAGCCATTAGCTCCGTCCACATCTGCCGCCTCATATAATTCCATTGGAATATTCTGCAATATTCCTGTTACCTGCAATATTGTGTATGGAATACCAATCCATAGATTGACTATTATAACTGTCATTCTTGCCCATGTTGCATTAGTAAAGAATGGAAGTGACTTGCTTATCCAGCCAGCATTTTTTAATACAACATTTATAATACCATCCTGTGCCAGCATACTTCTTATTATAAGAAGTGATACGAACTGCGGAATTGCAATTGATAATATGAATATAAATCTCCAGAATGACTTAAACTTAGTTCCTTTTCTATTAATAAGCAGTGCCACAAGAATTCCAAGTATATAATTAAGAAATGTAGCTAATACTGCCCATATAATAGTCCAGCCAAACACTGACCAGAATGACTGTCCTATTGAACTTCCTGAATTAAATATAAGCTTAAAGTTCTCAAGCCCTACCCAGTCAAATAATACAAGATGACTGTCTACCTTGCTGTAACTTGTAAATGCCATTGAAATCATAAATACAAGCGGAAGTATTGTGAATACAAGTATTCCTGTAACTGGGAGTACAAGTAAAAGCTTATGAAGATTTTCATTGAACAATGCTTTAATATCTTCCACAAATGTATTAATATGCTTACCCTGTTTCATTCTTAACTCTACATTATAAGCACTTTTTAACGAACTAACTGCAAGAATAATATAGGCACATATAATAAATATTACAGTTATTCCATAAAGCAGAATAAGCAGCGAATTATCACCCTGTACATACTCATATATTCCAAGCTTTTCATTCCATATCTCTTCCTGTTCCCTGCTGCCAAGACCAGGAAGTCCTGCAAGACAGCTGATTCCTTTTATTATCATAAATATTATAAATGCTGCCTCTAAAGCTATATATAATATTCCTTTTATTATCTGTCTGCCCCTGAAATTACCAAGTCCGAGTATTAATAAACTGAGTTTTGTCGTCAAATCGCCATATTTCATAGAATTACGAAATGTAATGTCTTTCATTGACCACACCTCCTGACCATTATATGATGTCAAGTAAAATTCTGGGTCAATTAATACTGACCCAGAATTGCTAGAATTGATATTTACTATTTTACAATTGATGTATTAATCTGATTATAGAAATCTAATGTCTTGGCTTCTGCATTATCAGCAGTAACCTCACCGTTAACAATTGCTTTAGCAAAATTCTGAGCTGGTGTCCAGTAAGCATTCATACCTGTAACTGTAGGCTGAATTACAGATGTCTTATTAAATGTATCATTCTGTGCTGATACAAGAGCATCTTTCTTAATTACATCTGTTGCAAGTAACTCTGTATTACAAGGAATAACATTTCTTAACTCATAATGCTTAGCCTGTGCATCCTTGCCTCCAAGATATTTAGCAAGTGCAACTGCTACCTGCTGATACTTGCAATTAGGGTTAACTGCTATAGCCTTTGAACCTGCAAATGCTTTAAGCTGCTTATCTGTTCCGTTAATCTTAACAGTTGGTAATGATACTGCACCAAAGTTATCTCCTAATATTTCCTTAACACTCTTATAATCCCATGAACCTGAGAAGTAAGCACCAACGCTTCCATCTCTTAAACCAGCAATACCTACACCCTGTAAATCATTGACAAAGTTAGGATTATTAACAAGTGCAACTAAAGCCTTGGTTGCTTGTGTTCCTTTATCACCCTTAATATCTACGCCTGCTGAATTATCCTTGCCGTCTTTTCCGAAATATGTACAGCCATTAGCAAGATAGAATGATGACATATACCAGCCTTCTGTTATATTAAATGCTACCTTGTTCTTTGAAAGCATTGTATCAAGACTCTTTATATCGCTTTCTGAGAATTTGCTCTTATCATAGAACATAAACCATGTATTAGTAGTAAATGGAACACCATATACACTGCCATCAACTGATACTGAATCAACTATTGCACTTGAATTAGTACTCTTAACATAATCTGCTGTTTCACCGCCAAGCTTTGCTATAGCATTTGCATCAATAAGTGTCTGCAACTGATCATTAGCGAAGAAATATACATCGCCTGAATTCGCAGGATCCTGTGTAACTGTCTTACCTGCATCTGTCTCAGAACATACTCCGTATTCAAAAGTCAGATTCCATTCAGGATGTTCTGAATTGAACTGCTCGCACATTGTCTGAAGCCATTTGCCATTTTCTTCTGCCTGATCCTCTGCCGGGCCCCATACCTTAATAGTGGCTGTGATATTCTCATTATTATCCGCTGATTTGTTATCACTTCCTCCACAACCCACAAGCAATGAGCCACACATTGTTGCTGCCATAACCGCAGCCGCTAATCTTTTAAACCTCATAAACATACCTCCATTTCTTAATGCGTTTAACCGCTGATATGTACCATCTCTTTATATAATACCCATCACCTTGAATACATATTCTATACAATTCATTTGGTACATATCTTTTTGTAATTTATTTACAAGTTCTTTTGATAGTTTAATTATATGTTTATTTTATGAGAAATTAAATATAAGAAATTTTAGAAACATATTGGAATTTTTACATAAAAAATAAACAAAAAAGAAATGTTATCAAATAATGACAACATTTCTTTATTATACTCATACTATTTATCATACTTTTTCATTAAGTATATCCGTTAATTAAATTAGTATATTATTATGTTTAGTTTATCTGCTATACAGCATATCAGACTGGCTTTCTTGCCGGGAACTCTATTGTTATAACCGTTCCATTCTCATCACTGCTTACTTTAAGATTATACTGCTCACCGTAAAACAGCCTTATACGGTCATTGACATTTCTTGCTCCATATCCGCCAGACTCACTTGTTAAGAATGTATGAGCCGTTTCTTTTGGCATACCAATGCCATTATCCTTAACCTCAATATGAATAAGTCCGTTATGAAGCTTTGCTGCAACAGTGATAACTCCTCTTCTGTCAGTCAAAAGGTCTATTCCATGCTCAATAGCATTTTCAACAAGAGGCTGTAATATAAGATTAAGTGATTCATATTCAAGCACATTTTCATCAATATCCATAACAACATCAAATGAATTATCGTGCATTATCTGCTGTATGTTAAGATATGACTCCATATTACTTAATTCCTGCTTTACAGTCAGCGTATTCTTACCCTTATTAAGTGAAGTCCTGTAATAGTTAGAAAGGGCAAATGTTATACCGCTTATATCATCCTGTCCGTACTCAATCGCCTTCCAGTTTATAAGCGATAATGAATTATAGAGGAAATGTGGGTTAATCTGTGCCCTTAATGCTCTCATCTCCGACTCTTTCTGGCTTAATTTCCCCTCATACACCTCATTGATAAGATTATTAATCGTACCCGTCATACTATTAAAGCCGTGTATCAATGCACCGATTTCATCCTTATCTGATGACCTTATAACAACATCAAAATCTCCATTCTCAACCTTTTCCATACTTGTTCTTAATTTATATATCCTCTTAGTTATGAAATCAGATGTAAATATTGTAGCCGCAGCCATTCCAATACACGCAACAACTAATGCAAGCACAATCATTGTAATAATGGAATTAGTTGATTTTAACATAAGCGACTTTGGTGCATACACATAGCTTGTCCAGCCTGTAACGTCTGAGTTCTGCTTAATAAGCACATAACCTGCTATATTACTGCATACATTTTCTGAAAAATCCGCTTTTTCTATAAACTCAGTAAACCGGCTGTCTGAAAGGATATATTTATCGGCATTATCCAAAAATGCTGCTTTTTTGCTTATAATACTACCATTGCCATCAGTTACTATAATGCCACTGTTATCTATAAGTCCTTTTGCATAAATATCCATTATACTGTCATAATCTACATTAATATACATAATTCCAGTAATGCCGGCAGTGGCAAGCGTAGACATCTTCCTTGCTGATATAAGCTCTTTCTTATCTTTATCGACATACCAGTTAATATTAGTCGAATTAACTGCTGAATTATAAAATGCTTCATTCTCAATCTCTGATAATGGTGCAAGTGTAGTGTCGTGCTTTATTCCGTTATTAATGTATATCGTCACCTTGTTAATATCATTGTGAAAATATTTCAATGAAGATACAAGCGGGTCAAATGTCGTAACAATCTGGCTGTACATTTCATATTTGTTGCTGTAATTGTAGGAAAGTATTCCTGATACAGTTTCATTAAATGTTATGTAATTGGACAGATTATCATATACCTCTATCTGTCCGTCCACTGTTGTAACCGACTGCCTTAATGCACTTTCCATTGAACGGACATCCCTGTCCATAAGTATTGAGCGCATCTGTCCATACGCAAATACAAAAAGTATTATAAGTGGCAGAAGACCTGTGACGACATATATTATAACAAGCTTATTCTGAAGCTTTATATTATTCACCCATTGCTTTAATTTTAATGGTTCACTCATAACACTTCACCTTTATCCCTGAACTTCTGAGGGCTTACACCGAAATATTCCCTGAAACTCTGGCAGAAATATGACACATTCGGATAACCTGTCTTCTCACTTATATTAACAATCTTCATATTAGTGTCCGTGAGCAGCTCCTTAGCCTTTTCCATTCTGTACTGTTTTATATATTTGCTCAAGTTCTGCCCTGTCTCTTTCTTAAAAAGCGAACTTAGATAACTTGGTGCAAGATATACCATATCCGCTAGCTGCTGTGCACCTAACTCCTCACTATAATGATTATGTATATACTCCTTAACCGTTTCAATCTCTCTGTGCATTGTCAATGGATTACTGATAAAACTCTTCTCTAATATATCAATATTATGATTAACAATATCCATTATGCAGTTAAAATCCTCTGATGTATACAACTTATCAATCTGTGATGCAAATTCATCTTCATTTGCCCCTGGAAGTGCATCATAGAAATCTTTAAGCAGGTTAGAAAATACGAACTTAATATATATATGTGAAAAATTGGACTGGCTTCTGTATTTCTTGCATAAAGCATCAAAATGTATTCTTAAAAATGTTACATCTTTCATCTTAATGTCCTGCTTCATCTGCTTCATAAGAACATCATCATCTATCTGTACGAAAACAGGCATTTTATCACTTATATCGTTGGTAAATATATAGTTATTTGTCTGGTAGAACTTATTGCTCATAAGGTTTTCTAATTCGTCCATCATATCAGATATCCTGTGATAATCATCTATAATATCAGACACAGCTGCATACATAAACTGTCCCGTCTTACCGAATATATAATTATGCAGCTTTTCAAGCATATTCTTTAACAAATCCATACTTAACGCCTTAGCTTCATCTTTAATAAGAATAACTGACTGCTGTGTATTAAGATTAAGATACTGATATTCAATATCTCCCATACAATCCGAAAGGGTTAATATATTGGCATCTCCACCATCATATTTACCAAAGAAATCGGTATTGAATTCTATAAGAATAAGCCTGTTATAGCTTCTAAGAAAATCATCGTTTTCTAATATCCCCTTGGTATCAGCCTTATTAAGAAGCGAATACAGATAGAACTGCTTAACAAAATCCGCCTGTTTATTATAATTACTTGTATGAATACGTTCCTCATCAAGCTCTGCACACACTTTCTTAATTGTGTTCTCAAACTCCACAGGGTCAACAGGCTTTAAAATGTAATCTTTAACTCCCAGCTTTACCGCAAGCTTGGCATATTCAAATTCATTATATCCAGAAAATATTATTGTTTTAAGTTTTATATTATCTTCATTGAGCTTTTTAATAAGTGTTATTCCGTCCATAAATGACATCTTCACATCTGTGAGAAGAATATCAATATGCTCTGCTTCATCACTGCATAAATATTCATATGCTTCCTTTCCATTAGCAGCCTCAACTATGCCCGCATTAATTGAAAGCCTTTTTAACAGCATTATTATTCCATTACGCTCTATTCTCTCATCATCAACAATTAATATATTATACATTTATTCTCCAATCTTTTTCCTGTATTTAACATACCTTAATAAATATACCAGCTTATATATTCTGCCCCTGTTTGTTATCCGAATATTGCAGGTTTTATTTTATATTATTTTACTATATTTTCTATATTTTGTAACCCATTTTTCTAATTATATATTATGCCAGCCTTGATTATCACTAAAAAAGCCTCTTAAAAGATATTTTCAATCCTTTAAGAGGCTGTCTGTTTATTAATACTTAATATTATTTGTTAGTTTCTTCAATGAACTCCTTGAGCTGTTTCTTAGCCTTGCCTGACACAATAATCTCTCTTGCCTTCTCAATACCATCCTTTAATGTAATTCCGTCTGAAGCAAGATATATAGCTGCACCAGCGTTAAGTAATACAACATCTGTCTTAGGTCCTTTAGCACCACCTAATATATCATTAACGATAGCTGCATTCTCCTGTGGTGTTCCACCAATAAGATCTTCCTTATTGCATCTTGTAAGTCCTAAATCTTCTGGCTTAATAACATATGACTTGAATTCATCGTTCTTGAATTCACATACCTTAGTCTCTGCACTAAGAGAAATCTCGTCCATAGAATCTCTGCCATATACAACCATAGCTCTCTTAACACCAAGATTTCTTAATACATGTGCAAGTGGTTCAACAAGTTCTTCGCTATATACACCGAATAACTGCATAGTAGCACCTGCTGGATTAGCTAATGGTCCAAGTACATTAAATAATGTTCTTATACCCATCTCTTTTCTTACAGCACCAACAAATCTCATTGCTGGGTGATACTTCTGTGCAAATAAGAAACAAAGATTAATATCTTTTAATATCTGGGCACTTCTTGCTGGAGCACAATCAATCTTTACACCAAGTGCTTCAAGACAATCGGCTGTTCCACACTTACTTGAAGCAGCTCTGTTACCATGCTTTGCAACAGGTATTCCTGCGGCAGATACAACAACTGATGAGAGTGTAGATATATTGATAGTATTAGAACCATCTCCACCTGTTCCTACGATCTCAAGCACATCCATATCATTAAGGAAACGCTCGCAGTGTGAACGTAATACCTTAGCTGCTGATGTAATCTCGTCAATTGTCTCACCTTTCATTGATAATGCTGTAAGGAATGAAGCTTTCTGTGCATCTGTAGCCTCTCCTGTCATTATCTCTTCCATAACCTGTTCCATAACCTCTGATGTGAGATCTTCTCTTTTAACTAACTGAGCTATTGCTTCTTTAATCATCGCCAAAACCCTAACCTTTCAAAAATCTATTTACATATTAGTCCTATATGTTTTCGCTGTCAATCCATAAAATAGCAATTAAACTGTCAGTTTTGAAAATATCATCAAAAATAAAGTCTTCATAAAGGTTCTCTATATTATCTTCTGAATATTCAACCTGTCTTGAGAAAATGTGCACTACATCCATTCTATCCTTGAAAGAATACTCTCTGTGGTTATCCAACCACCTTATAATATCCATCTGTCTTATAACAAAAAAATTAGTTACTAACATCTGACATTTGCCAAGGAAATCATAATCATATATTGACTTTGCAAAATATCTAAACACCAAATACTCCAAAAGCTGTCTGTATTCATATGCCCTTGAAACCATATAAGTTCCAAATTCCTCATTTAGTATATTGTATTCTTCATCACTCATCTGCTCAAAAAGGCTGTCAATAATATCCTTAAGTATGACCTCCCACTCAGGATTAAGCACTTCCATTTCTTCATAAGGATACAAAATCTGTCTTATACCCTGTTGTAATGATATATCCTCAAATTGTCCGCTGTCGCTTAGATTTCTTGTTTCATCTAAAGTATGGGCAATTCCTTCTTTGAGGTAATCATTAACAACAGATTTAATATTATCATACTCATCAGTGTTAATACACTGCTGGATTTTACTTCCCATATCAAGTATGACAATCAGCTTTTCGTGTATTGACAGGCTTTCCTTGGCTAATATCTTAAATACAGCCTCTCTTGCCGCGAATATCTGCAATGCAAATGAACTGTCATATTCTGAACTCGGTTCATATTCTTCATCACAGGCAGCAGTTTCCATACTAAAAGGACGATTTTCAGACAATATAATCCTTGCTGCTTCTTCACAGGCAAGACCAATTCCTGATTCCTTTATTGTACCATAATATTCCGAATATCTTGGAAACTGCTTACATACAACACCAAGATAATCTTCTCCAAGATTTTTATGTATTTCACATAAGCCATTATCATCAAGCATAGGACATTTGCCGTCACATAATTTGAAGCAATACTCCTCATCTTCATTCTGTGTTATGCTGTCAAGAATCTTGTGTTTAAGCTCACCTGTCATATTATTATAACGCTCATAGGTTTCATCATCTATGTCTATCTCCCAGCCGCCTATACAGCAGTTATCCTTACATTTGCTTGTTATACATCCAAATTCGTTATAATAAAATGGTACTCTCTGTTTCATTATCTTTACCTCAAAGTATATTCTATATAATTCTGTTAAATATATCTGATTTTATGTCTGCGATATCATCAATACTAATAATTATGTTATCCTGCATAACTATAATTTTCTGATAATCATCAATCTTTTTAATTACGCCGCTTATTGTAACATATTCTCCGCCATCTTTTCTTAAATCTTTAACAAAATAAGTTATGGTTACAACCGGCTGGCTGGCTATATTTGCTCGTAATATGGCGAATTTATTATTAAGAATATTAAGTTGTTCCTCGTCCTGTTCTATTTTCTCATCTGTAAGCCTTGCTGTTTCTGATATAGCTGCTCCAAGTCCGGTAAGTGCAGCAAATGGAGAAAACTGAGCAGCACGCTCATAATTAGACATTCTTTTATGCCTGTTATTTACAGGACGGGATTTATTAATTATATCTTCATATCCATTCAAAATATTTCTCATCTCCCAATTATCAGCTTTATTCGTGATGACCGCCAATCTGCCTGTTTCTGTCCATAGCTGTCGCACCTTCTTTAAGATTCATTCCTCTGACAATTGCATTTTTGCCATATTTTTTCTTAATATCAACCATAGTCTTTAAGACTTTCTTCTCTTTTTCAAGCTTAGCACTTTCTTCCTCATTATCATCTTTATTAATAAAATCTGTGAATAAATCCATCTGATGATAAGAAGAATTCTTATTAACTGCTTCTTTTTCTGTTATGACGTGATTAGCAGTTATATTAATTCGTCTTGATAAAAGCCTTTTATCTACTATATCATCATACAGTCTGGTAACTGCCTGCGTAGCAAGTGCAACTGAAGCTGTATAACGAGAAAGATTAGCCGTTCCGTGAGCGTGCTTTGGTATCTTCCTGCCATATCTGTCTTTTACAACCTCGCCTTTATACTCACCTACACTTCTTCCGGTGGATATATTATCTATATCATATCCAACTGTAAGCACAAGCTGGTCTGTCACAAGTCCTTTATCTATAAGGTCAAGCATAAGCAGATCTACCATCTCACATACAACTAACCTTGTCTTCTCATAATCATATGCACAGTGAAGTACCTGTCCCGATGATATGCTGTTGCTTTCTGGCTTATACTGCTTAATGTCTGCTATTGTACACGGCTCATACCCCCACGCGTGGTCAATAAGGAGCTCTGCATTTACCCCAAACAGCTTATAGAGCAGTTCCTCATTATAGAAATCCTGCTCACCGCCAAGCGAACATCTCGCAACATCGCCCATTGTATATATACCATACTCTTTAAGTCTGGAAGCATATCCAGCACCCACTCTCCAGAAATCTGTAATAGGCTTGTGTCCCCATAGCTTTTCCCTATAGCTTCGTTCGTCTAACTCAGCTATTCTCACACCATCTTTATCTGCCGGAATATGCTTGGCAACTATATCCATAGCAATCTTACATAGATATAGATTCGTTCCTATGCCTGCCGTTGCAGTAATTCCTGTCGACTCAAGCACATCTTTAATCATAGTCATAGCCAGCTGGTGCGGTGTCATCTTATAGGTATTAAGATATGCCCCGACATCAATAAATACTTCATCAACCGAATATATATGAATATCCTCAGGTGCAACATATTTAAGGTAAATGTTATATATCTGTGTACTGTATTTCATATATAAAGACATTCTTGGAGGTGCAATTATATAAGAAAGCTCGTAAGATTCATTATTCTTCAGTTCTTCTGAACTATATGAGCTTCCTGTAAACTGCCTGTTTCTTAACCTGCTCTTTCTTAGTGCATTGACCTCCTTGACTTTCTGTACAACCTCAAAAAGCCTTGCCCTTCCTGATATTCCGAAAGCCTTTAATGATGGTGATACGGCAAGGCATATCGTCTTTTCGGTTCTTTGGGGATCAGCAACTACAAGATTGGTATCAAGTGGGTCTAAATTTCTTTCGACACACTCCACAGATGCATAAAATGTCTTTAAATCTATTGCTATATACATATGGTTATTCTGCATTAATCATTCCCCACAATTAAATCTTACGCATAACCTCAAGTCTGCGGTGCAGCATTTTAATATGTTCCAGTTCCTTATCGTCAACTGCTCTTCCAGAATAATAGTATTCCACCGTTCCACACAGTTTATCATTATTATTATCAAGAACACCATTCTTTATAAGTATATTTTTTAAGTAATTAGATACTCCGATATTACCATCTATTATCTCAATATCATCCGGAAACAGCTTCGCAAATGAATCTTTGAAATAATTAAAATGTGTACAGCCAAGCACAAGTTCTGAATAATCATTAAAGTTATGTCCTGCAAACTGATTGTTAAGATAATTCATAACCTCTGCTGAATTAAATTCATCCTGCTGTGCAAATCTTACTAGCTTAGGAAGTGCAATAACATCTACCTTTGAGTCTATATCATACTTCATAATAAGATTTTTAAGTTTCACTCCCTTAGCCGTAACCGGAGTTGCAACAACCATTATCCTCTTACCCCTGTTATGTGCACAGGCTGGCTTAACTGCAGGTTCAATGCCGATTATTGGAATCTGGTATTTATTTCTTAAAAATGTAATGGCTGCACTAGTAGCTGTGTTGCACGCTAACACTATTGCCTTACAGCCCTTTGATACAAGAAAATCAACTGCCCTGTCTACATACTCTCTTATCTGTTCTGTAGTCTTTTCTCCATATGGCACATTATCAACATCTGCATAAAATACATAATCAACTTCAGGCAATGTTATCATTGCCTGATGAAGCAGTGATAAGCCGCCAATTCCTGAATCAAATATACCTATCTTCACGGTCCACACCTCA
>ULOD01049471.1_pt1 | contig 18608 bp, 8 predicted proteins | sample 1952351 | NCBI WGS metagenome assembly ULOD01 (sample SAMEA4835596, study PRJEB28245) | human gut metagenome | biome: gut microbiome; material: fecal sample | place: Denmark | collected 2008 | reverse complement strand
CCGCCGCGCCCTGCACCTCGTCGATGAGGACACCGAGGCCTTCAACCGCATCATGGATGCCTTCGGCCTGCCCAAGGGCACCGAAGAGGAGAAGGCTGCCCGCAGCCAGGCCATCCAGGACGCCACGCTCTATGCCACAAAGGTGCCTCTGGAGACGATGAAGACCGCCTATGCCGCCTTCGACATCTGCCGCGCCATGGCACAGGAGGGCAACCCCGCCTCTGTCAGCGACGCAGGAGTAGGCGCACTCGCCGCCCGCTCAGCAGTGCTCGGCGCATGGCTCAACGTCCGCATCAACGCTGCTTCTCTCAAGGACCGTGCCACTGCCGACGCCATCTTGGCCGAGGCCAAGGAGATGGCCGAGAACGCACAGCAGCAAGAGAAGGAGATCCTCGCCATCGTCGATACGAAGATCGAGGGATAAGACACCATACCGAAGCCCTTTGGCCGAAAGACGCCAAAGGGCTTTCACCATTGAACAAAAAGTAACAAAATAATGACCTTAGCAGAATTTCAGGCCGACATCCGTGCCGGCATTCCCGCTGAGCTGCCGGCATTGCAGCCCTACGACACCACCATCAACCATGCGCCCAAGCGTAAGGATATCCTCACCCCGGAGGAGAAGAAGCTCGCTCTGCGCAACGCGCTCCGCTATTTCCCGAAGGAGCTTCACGCACAGCTCGCCCCCGAGTTCGCCGAGGAGCTGCGCCAGTACGGTCGTATCTATATGTACCGCTACCGTCCCACCTATGAGATGAAGGCCCGCAACATCTCCGACTATCCCCATCGTTCGGAGCAGGCCGCAGCCATCATGCTGATGATCCAGAACAACCTCGACCCGCGCGTGGCACAACACCCGCACGAGTTGATCATCTATGGAGGCAATGGCGCCATCTTCCAGAACTGGGCACAGTATCGTCTGACGATGAAGTACCTCTCCGAGATGACCGACGAGCAGACCCTCGTGATGTACTCTGGCCATCCCTTCGGCCTCTTCCCGTCACACAAGCGCGCACCGAGAGTGGTCGTCACCAACGGTATGGTCATCCCCAACTACTCCAAGCCCGACGACTGGGAGCGCATGAACGCCCTCGGCGTGAGCCAGTACGGACAGATGACGGCTGGTTCCTATATGTATATCGGCCCGCAGGGCATCGTCCACGGCACGACGATCACGGTCCTCAATGCCGCCCGTCGTGTGATGCACGATCCCGCCCGTGGTGCCAAGAACCCCATCCCCCTCTTCGTCTCCTCTGGCCTCGGTGGCATGAGCGGTGCTCAGCCCAAGGCTGGCAACATCGCCAAGGTGGTCAGCGTCGTAGCCGACATCAATCCGCTCGCTGCCGAGAAGCGTCACGAGCAGGGTTGGGTCGATGAGCTCCACACCTCGCTCGACGAGTTGATTCCCGCCATCCGCGAGGCTGTGAGCACCAAGACGGTGAAGTCAATGGCCTACGTCGGCAATGTCGTCGATCTCTGGGAGCGCTTGGCTGAGGAGGATATCGAGGTCAATCTCGGTTCCGACCAGACCTCTCTCCACAATCCGTGGGCCGGTGGCTACTATCCCGTGGGTCTCACCCTGGAGGAGAGCAAGCGCATGATGGCCGAGGATCCGAAGGAGTTTAAGGCTCGTGTCGAGGAGTCTCTGCGCCGCCAGGTGGCTGCCATCAACAAGCTGACCGCCCGTGGCATGTACTTCTTCGACTATGGCAACGCCTTCCTCCTGCAGAGCTCACGCGCCGGTGCCGACATCATGGCTGCCGACGGTCACGGCTTCCGCTATCCGTCCTACGTCCAGGATATCATGGGTCCGATGTTCTTCGACTACGGCTTCGGTCCGTTCCGCTGGGTCTGCACCTCTTGCGATCCCGCCGACCTGGCACTGACCGACAAGATTGCCGAGGAGATCATGATGGACGAGCGCAGCCATGCCACCCCCGACATCCAGCATCAGCTCGACGACAACATCCACTGGATCCGCGAGGCAGGTCCCAACCACCTCGTCGTCGGTTCACAGGCCCGCATCCTCTATGCCGACTGTGAGGGCCGTACCCGCATCGCGCTGGCCTTCAACGAGGCCGTCAAGGATGGCCGCCTCAAGGCACCCGTCGTCCTGGGTCGTGACCACCACGATGTCTCCGGTACCGACTCTCCCTTCCGCGAGACCTCCAATATCTACGATGGTTCTCAGTTCTGCGCCGACATGGCCGTACAGAACGTCATCGGCGACTCCTTCCGTGGCGCTACGTGGGTGAGCATCCACAACGGTGGCGGTGTAGGCTGGGGCGAGGTCATCAACGGTGGCTTCGGTATGGTAGTCGATGGCTCCGAGGAGAGCAGCCGCAACATCCGCGAGATGCTCTTCTGGGATGTTAACAACGGTATCTCCCGCCGTGCATGGGCCCGCAACAAGGGATCCATGGATGCCATCCAGCGTGAGATGGACCGCACGCCCGACTTCCGCATGACCATGCCGAACCTCGTCGACGACAACATCATCGACGCTGCGTTCTAACATATTGTCTGGGGGCTGCAACAGGCTCCCAGTCAACCTGTTGCGCGATATGTTTTCAAGCAACGATAAAATCAAAACATCAACCCATCGGGCCTTCACGGGCCTGACAACACTTTAAGAAAGAAAAGAAGCAATGGAACGTAAAATCCATTATATCAGCGCAGAACATCTGACGCTCGATACCGTCCGCGCCATCATCCGCGAGGGCTATGAGCTGCGTCTCTCCGACGACGCCAAGGCACGCATCATCCGCTGCCGTGAGTATTTGGACAAGAAGATTGCCACCGCCGAGGCACCCATCTACGGTGTGACGACAGGTTTCGGCTCCCTCTGCAAGGTGAGCATCGACGAGGACAAGCTGTCCCAGTTGCAGATCAACCTCATGATGAGCCACGCCTGTGGCGAGGGCGACCGCGTGCCGACGGATGTGGTCCGTCTGATGATCTTCTTCAAGATCCAGTCGCTCTCCTACGGCTACAGCGGCATCAAGCTCGACACCGTGGAGCGTCTCATCGAGTTCTTCAACCACGGCGTGTGCCCCGTTGTCTATCAGCAGGGTAGCGTGGGCGCCTCTGGCGACCTCGTGCCGCTGGCTCACCTCTGTCTGCCGCTCGTCGGCCTCGGCCATGTAGAGTATGAGGGCAAGATCATCACGGGTGAGGAGCTCAACGAGAAGATGGGATGGAAGCCCATCCACCTCGCCTCCAAGGAGGGTCTCGCCCTCCTCAACGGTACGCAGAACATGCTCGCCTTCTTCGCCTGGAGCGTCCTGAAGGCACAGGATCTGTCGAAGTGGGCCGACCTCATCGCCACGATGTCTCTCGATGCCTTCGACGGCAGAATCGAGCCGTTCCTGCATCCTGTCCACGCCGTGCGCCCCCATCGCGGCCAGATGGAGACGGCAGACCATATCTACGAGTTGCTCCAGGGTTCTGAGCTGATCAAACAGCACAAGACCCATGTGCAGGATCCCTACTCCTTCCGCTGCATCCCGCAGGTGCATGGTGCGTTCAAGGATACACTCCATTATGTGGAGGAGGTCTGCACGACCGAGATGAACTCCGCCACCGACAACCCCACCGTGGTGCCCGAGGAGGATATGATCATCTCTGCCGGCAACTTCCACGGTGAGCCCATCGCCCTTCCGATGGATTTCCTGGCCATCGCCCTCAACGAGTTGGGCAGCATCTCCGAGCGCCGCATCTACAAGCTGGGTGACGAGCAGCGCGGTCTTCCCTCCATGCTCGTTGCCAAGCCGGGTGTGAACAGCGGATTCATGATCACCCAGTATGCTGCCGCCTCGATCGTCAGCCAGAGCAAGATGCTCTGCATGCCCAACTCTGCCGATAGCATCCCCACCTGCCAGGGTCAGGAGGACCACGTCTCCATGGGTGCCAACGCCGCCACGAAACTCTATCGTGTGGCCGAGAACACGGAGCGCGTCCTTGCCTTGGAGCTCTTCAACGCCGCACAGGCCCTCGACTTCCGCCGTCCGCTGAAGTCCTCGCCCGCGGTAGAGAAGTTGCACGCAGAGTACCGCAAGATCGTCCCGTTCATCGAGATCGACCGCGTGATGTACCCGCTCATCGCCAAGAGCATCGACTTCATCGCCAAGAATCAATTCTAAACGTTTTATCCCCATCGATCGTTAGGCGCGGCCTCATGATCGATAGGGAAACTAAAACGATAAAAAAGTGAGATCCGTGCGGGGGACGGCAAGGGTGTCCATGACGGGCGCGCTTGCTCTCCCCCGCACTTTTTTTTTGGTATCATCATTATTTATATTATACGAAGACAATGAGAACGATATACACCAACATCGCCCAACTCTGTGGCATCACCCACGGAGAGCTGCGCAAGGCGGGACAGGAGATGGCCTGCGTAGAGACGATGACGGACGCATGGCTCGCCGTCGAGGACGACAAAATCTTGGATTTTGGCACGGGAAGCGTGCCTGCGGAGCTGACGCAGGGCGCAAAGGTCATCGACACTAAGGGCGCCTTCGTCATGCCGCGCTTCTGCGACAGCCATACCCACCTGGTCTGGGCAGGCAGCCGTGAGCAGGAGTTTGAGGACAAACTCCAGGGATTGTCCTACGCCGAGATTGCCGCCCGCGGCGGTGGCATCCTCAATTCTGCCGACCGTCTCCACGAGACGAGCGAGGAGGACCTTTTCAAGCAGACCATGCGCCGTGCCGAGGAAATCTGGCAGAAAGGCACGGGCTGTGTGGAAATCAAGTCTGGCTACGGACTGACGACCGAGGATGAGTTGAAAATTCTGCGTGTCGCCCAGCGCGTAAAGGCCCATTCGCCCCTCCGCATCGTGACCACCTTCCTCGGTGCCCATGCCGTCGGCCGAGCCTACAAGGGACGCCAGTCGGAATATGTCGATCTCGTCATCAACGAGATGATGCCCCGTGTGGCTGCCGAGGGACTGGCCGACTTTGTGGACGTGTTCTGCGACGAGGGTTTCTTCACGCCAGAGGAGACCGACCGCATCCTCGAGGCTGGCGAGAAATATGGCATGAAGGGTAAGATTCATGCCGACGAGCTGGCCTTCTCGGGTGGATCCCGTGTTGCCATCGCTCATGGTGCACTCTCTGCCGACCACTTGGAGGCACTCCCCGAGGAAGGCATAGAGCAGTTCCGTGGTGCCGTCACCATGCCCACGGGTCTGCCGGGTACGTCCTTCTTCCTTAATATGCGGTTTGCCCCGGCACGTGGCTTCATCGACGCTGGCCTGCCCATCGCTCTCGCCTCCGACTACAACCCAGGGTCCACGCCGTCGGGCGACATGAAGTTTGTCTGGTCCCTGGCCTGCACGAAGATGCGTCTCACGCCCGAAGAGGCTTTCAACGCCATCACCCTCAACTCCGCCGCCGCCATGGGCTTGTCCGCGGAGTATGGCAGTGTGGAGCGTGGCAAGCACGCCTCCCTCCTCTTCCTCCGCGACGTCCCCTCGTTGGCATGGCTTCCGTACCAATACACGACACCGCTGCGCCACGCTATATTTTAAGACCAAGCGCTTCAACGTCCGCAAAGAGGCCACACACCGTTGCACATAGCAGGGTAGTGGAGACTTTATACGATAGACAAAGCCACATTCGCAAGGGAGAAACCCGTTGGAATGTGGCTTTTTGCATCCCCATCGGGATGCTGCAAAACACTAATCAAACACAAAAAAGCTTGTGTGAGGAATGGCTGGCGACCGTGAAGGCAGAAGCTATGGACAGCATCTCCATCTTCTGCGGTAGCCTACCTCAGTATATCTTTGAAGGCGAGGTTGGCCAGCAGGGCTGTCGATTGACTGAGCATGCGGATAAACTCCTGGGCCGACGACTTCATATAGGAGTCGCGCAGCAGGTGCACACAGCCGTCCATCTCGTTGCCCTCCGCATCGATAGGGATAGCCTTCATACCTGGCTGGGTGAGCGTGGTGGATTCCGAGAGGATGGAGACAAGCGAACTGCGGCTCAGCAAGTCGAAGATGATATTGACATTGTTGACCTCCACCATGATTTTGAAGTTGTTGTCACGCCCCTCCAGCAGGTGCTCGAAGGCGTTGCGCGCCTGCAAGCCCTTGTAGGGCAGAATGAGATCATAGCGTTCAAGGTCAGCGAGGGTGACGCTCTGCTGCCTTGCCAGCGGGTGGTGATCATTGACGATGGCCGCCAGGCGATTGCTGAAAATCGCTCTGCTGTCTATCACCTTGTCCCGTTTCAGCGGCTTGAAGGCCAATACAAGGTCCAGTTCACGCTTCTTCAGTCCGTCCATCAGTTCCTGCATGGAACGATAGACGATGTTGAGCCTGACGTGGGGATAGGCATGGATGAACGCGATAAGCGTCTCAGCCATAATGTTGCTGAAGGAAAATGTCACTCCGATGTTGAGTTCTCCAGCCAGCATCTCGCGCAGGTCGTTCATGTGGTCCGCACAAGCCCCGGCCGCATTGACCGTCTTTTGGGCGTAGGGCAACAGTTCTTTTCCCGCCTCCGTGAGATACACCTCGTGGGAATTGCGCTCAAAGAGCGGCATTCCTATCTCCTGCTCCAGATGGGAAATCTGCTGCGATAGGGTGCTCTGCGTGACGTAGAGCTTCCGCGACGCCTTGGAGAAATTGAGCGTTTCGGCCACCTGGAGGAAATATTTCAATTGTCTGATTTCCATTCTTATCGGTCTAAATCCGTTTGCAAAGATACTACAAGAGTTTCTATTCGTGCGTATCGCGGGCATGATTTTTTTCCTTTCTTGTCCTTCTATGTGCCCCCTGTCTCACTCCCACGGCATGGGGCGTGACAAACTCTCCGTTGCGCTTTTTTCGTTCCACGAGCATGGCGAGCAACTTCCGCTTGCGTGTATCCTCGATGAAACGGCGGAAAAAGAGATTGGGCACAGCCACGCCGAGGGCGATGCAGATGATGGCCAGCGAGGCTTTGATGGCATTGTTCATGCCCACCGTGACTTCACCGACGACACCGTGCATCTCGATGAAAGCGAAGAGGGCGCGATACATCAGCACACCCGGAATCATCGGGATGACACTCGGGATGGTGATACACTGATGGGGCACATGAAACCAATGGCGCGCCTTGATGACAACGATACTCACCGTCGTGGCTCCCGCCAGCGAGCCGATGGTCAGTCCCATGTCCAGGCCGAGGTTGCCATTGCTCGGACCAAGGTTGATAAAGTTGCGCACACACACGGCGATGATACCACCCACGGCCACGACGGGCAGCAATCGCCGCGGGATGTTGAAGATGGTGGAGAATCCCATGGCCGACACGGCGGCGGCAATGGCATACTCCCAATACTCATGATGGGGCGTCATGGTGAGTGTCTTGGCAAAATTGTCGATGCCGCAGACCTTGATGGCAAAGGCGATGCCGAAGGCCATGGCCAGCACCATGAGCAACGTATTGACGGCACGGATGAATCCGGTCTCGATATAGCCGTCGAGCATGTCGCTCACAAAGTTGATGAGTGGCACGCCAGGTACGATGAATAGCGCGCACGCCATCAGTGGGTGCCATGGCGTAGTGGAGATCATCCACGACGGCATGCCCGCCATCATCGCTGGATCAGTAGAAAGGAGTGCTGTCGCCCAAGCCAGCAGCGTGGCCACGAAGGCCGAGATGCCGATGGCGACGTAGTTGTTGCAACCCATCGTGGGGAGAAACATCCGCAGGCGGAAACCCAGGATGGCCGCCAGGGAGCAATAAAAGAATGCGGTCCAGTCGCAGCCAAACTGGATGCAGAAGCCACCGCAGGCAAAGCCGCCACCTATCGCCACCTGCCAGGGGGTGAAGCCACGTGGCGCATCGTGGATGTCGTCGAGGGCCTTCTCATACTGCACGAGCGAGAAGTCCTCGCGGATGGCCGTCCAGGTGAGGCGGCTCACCTTGGCGATGGTGGCCAGACTGATGCCGTGACGCTCGCAGCGCTGAAACTTCGTAAACGAGTGGAGCTCATCGCTGTAGTTGACCATGAGCACGTTCCAGTTGACATAGAGGTGTATGTAGCGCTCGTCCAGTCCCAGGAAGGCCATCGCGCGCTTCATCGTCCGCAGGATGCGCGAGGTGTCGGCCGCACTCTCCATGAGCAGGCTTCCTGTGCGTAGCAGCAGGTCGAGCTTGTGGCAGAGTTCCGTTTCGGCCACTCCGCGCCGCCGCCTCGGCTCTTCTACTGCCGAGGGGCGCACTGAAGGGTTCTCTGTTTTGACGTTTCTCATTCGTTTATCCGAATACAAAGATCAGTATCTGAATCGTGACGATGCGCAGGAACATAGCGAAAGGATAGACCGTGGCGTAGCCCACGGCGGGCGCGTCAGCAGAGGTCTGCTCGCGAACGTAGGCCAAGGCTGCCGGATTGGTATGGGCACCAGCAAGCACACCGAGCATCGTGTAGTAGTTGATGTGGAAGACATAGCGGCCTATCAAACCACCAACCAGAATAGGCACCATCGTGATGGCGGCACCATAGGCAATCCACTGCGCGCCCTCACCCGTGGCAAGGGTTTGTACAAAGGGCGCTCCCGTGCCCAGTCCAACACAGGCCAGGAAGATGCAGATACCCACCTCGCGCAACATCAAGTTGGCCGAGATCGTATTATAGGTCACGAGGTTATATTTCGGGCCGAAGAAACCGATGAGGATGGCCACCACCAGCGGGCCGCCGGTGAGTCCCAGTCGCAGGCTCTCATTGATACCCGGAAGGAAGAAGGGGATGTTGGCCACGATACAACCGAGCATGATACCAAGGAAAATAGGGATGAGGTTGGGCGCGTTGAGCCGCTTCATTTGGTTGCCAAGGAGTTTCTCCGTATGGGCAATAGCAAGCTCCGTACCCACCACCGTCACACGATCACCAAGCTGCAGTTTCAGATGCGGGGTAGCGATGAGGTCCACACCGTTGCGGTTCACTCGCGTGATATTCGTGCCAAGGCTCGTGCGGATACCCATCTGGCCGATGCTCTTGCCGTTGACACCCGGCTTCGTCACAAGGATGCGACGCGTGATCAGATCCTTGCCAAAGGTCTCGGGCGCCACCTCTACCTTTTCGCCGACAAGGGCCACGATGGCCTCCACGGCCGTAGGATGGGCCACCACCTGGAGCAGGTCGCCCTCGTTGACTACCGTCGACCCGTTGACTACTTCACTCTTGCCACTGCCGTCGCTATGGATGATACGCGAGATCATGAAGTCGCGTTTCAGCACTTCGTGGATCTGGCGCACCGTGTCGCCAGCCACCATTTTGTTGGTCAGGCGCACGGAGAACGTATGGAGCGTCATCTCCTTCAAGTGGCCTGCGCCCATTTTGGCAGCATCCTCCTCATGGTGTCTGTCGATGCGCAGGGCATAGCGGAGGATGACAAATGAGAGGATCACACCCAGCACACCCACAGGGTAGGCGATGGCATAGCCTGTGGCGATGGATGGGGCGTCAATGTGGCGCAGGTCGCTGAACGCCTGCTGTGCCGCACCCAGTCCCGGGGTATTGGTCACGGCACCCGAGAGGATGCCGACGAGGGTCGTAGCGGATGTGCCAGAGAAGGAATAGACCACGAGGGTTGTCACAATACTCAATGCCACAACTACAATACTGAGGATATTGAGACTCTTGCCACCTCCACGGAAGGAGGAGAAGAAGCCTGGGCCCACCTCAAGGCCGATGGAATAGACGAAGAGTATCAAGCCAAACTCCTTGAGGAAGTGGAGCAGATGCTCATCGATGGTGATGGGAAGGTTGCCCATCAGCAGACCGATAAACAACACCCAGGCCAGTCCGAGCGAAACTCCGCGCACCCGAACCTTGCCCAAGCACAGGCCGAGCGTGATCACCAGGGCCAGAATCATCACTGAGTGGGCCACGCCTCCTCCCCACAACTCGGGGAATCCGTAAAACAACTTTTCAAGTATTTCCATTTGTACTTTCTTATTTTGATTAATTTTCTCTGCCTTGCCGCAACGCCACACCTGTCTGAAGTGGCATCCGCGATTTTCGATTGCAAAGGTATAGACAATGACGAAAGCCGCAGATCATCGGCATTTAAAAAGCGCAAATGCAGCTATAAGCATTTTCGATAAAGTAATTTCTGCTTGTTTCCTTTCCATCTTACCATTATATATCAATAGGTTACACGCTGATTATAGGCCGTCTCACTCTAATTTTTACCACCCCATATTCCTACTGACTTTCATCCATACATCAGCCATCGCATTCTAAAAAACTGATAGCCGCATACGGATTTACTTTCTTTACTTGCAAATTCTTGATTCAAAAATCGAATGGAAACGGGTAGATTGGATGGTAAAAACACAAAGCGGGGCACCCCAATGGATGCCCCGATAAATTTGATACATATATATATATATATATTGTGTCCAGTAAGTAGTGCCCGCAGTCGCTGCGGGTGTGCCGTTCCGCTACGGCAACTAATCGTGTTTCATATATTAATGAGGAGAAAAAGGGAAAAGTAACCCCTGTTTTGAGAAAAAAATCAAAAAAAGTTTGTTTAGATTTGGTTATGCGATTTTGTTTTCTATGGTTTTATCTTGGATACCAGCAGTTTAACGGGTCTTTTTCGTAAATTCTCTTTTTTATTTCGTAGATGCTTTTTTCTGCGCTTTTTGTTCGTGAAGCTATCAGTTTGGGTCGTGAGCAAGGGGGTGGGGGATAGATGCAAAACGGTGGGAGACGAATCCGACTTCACAGCCGACATTCGTCATCCCACCGATGGAATAAAATTCATAAAGGGAAACAGCTTACGAGATTTTCACAAACCTCAGTAAGCGTAAAAACCCCAAACGAAGTTATACTTCCAAGGTTGTTTCCTTGAAGTCAGAATGATGAGAAACCGATCGTAGCCCCCGTTGGGAACAGGGCAAGTCTTTTGATAATACTGGAATCCAAACAACAGGCAACGATGCATGCGCTGTCCATTTCACCTACTTCGCCGACTGCGCTTTGATTTCCAAAGACCTTCCAAAACATCGAGAACTGACTTCTCCGGTTCAACTGGAATTGATAGTATGGTAAACTCTTTTACCATAAGGCTGGCTCTAAAATCAGACCGATAGACCATTCACCCTCAATGGTTTCGAAAGTCCCCGAACTAATTGTTAGAACCAGCCTTAACAAGCATTGGTTACTTGATATATACTTTCTTGACACTTCCGTCAGCATGACGGATCATATATATGTTGCCCTTGCAAGGAGCCTCGACCTTCTGGCCGCCAAGCGTATAGAACGTTGCGCCCTCGCTCATCAGCCTCTGGATGGAACCGATGCTGTTAGCCTCTGCCGCAGCCTTTGCATCAGCGAGCAGCTGCTCAATAGCAGCCTTGATGGTCTCCAGATCGATGGTGCTATTCTCGTCGAGCTCCACGGCCTCATACAGAGCCTTCAGCTCATCCTTCTTCTTGTTGATGTCATACTGGATACTGGACTCCACACCGACAAACTGTGCGGCTACAATGGCGTAGTCCTTCTCGATAGTGGCCTTCACCTCGTCGAGGCGAGTCTGTACAGCGGCAATCTCGTCGCTCAAGCGCACATAGGCAGCCTCATTGGCTACGAGCTTCGCATCGGCGGACTTGGCATCTTCGAGGAGCTGCTCGACAGCAGCCTTGATGGCCTCCAAGTCGATGGTGCTGTTCTCGTTGAGTTCCACGGCCTCATACTGAGTCTGCAGCTCTGCCTTCTTCTGGTCGATATCGCCCTGGATAGCGACCTCGGCATCAGCAAACTGTGCGGCTACATTGACATAGTCCTTCTCGATGGTGGCCTTCACCTCGTCGAGGCGAGTCTGTACAGCGGCAATCTCGTCGCTCAGACGCACATAGGCAAGCTCGTTGGCTACGAGCTTCGCATCGGCGACCTTTGCATCAGCGAGAAGCTGCTCGACAGCAGCCTTGATGACCTCCAAGTCGATGGTGCTGTTCTCGTCGAGCTCCACGGCCTCATACTGAGCCTGCAGCTCTGCCTTCTTCTGGTCAATATCGCCCTGGATAGCGGCCACTGCATCAACAAACTGTGCGGCTACATTGGCATAGTCCTTCTCGATGGTGGCCTTCACCTCGTCAAAATGAGCCTGCACGGTAGCGACCTCCTCGGTCAAACGCACATAGGCCGCCTCGTTAGCCAGTTTCTTCAGATGCTCTGCCTGGGCGGCAGCAGCTTCCTCCAAATATTTGGCGATGGCCTCATTGACACCCTTCACGGCCTCGGCGTCCAGCGTAGAAGTCTCCGTGAGCGCACAGTCGGCGTTCTTGGCATCAAGGTCTGACTGGATGGCATCGATCTGAGCCTGAATGGTCTTCACCGTCTCTGCAAAGTTCTCGGCTACATCCGGGCAGTCCTCGGCAACCTTTGCCTTGGCGTCGTCGAGAGCCTTCTGCAGGGCAGCCACTTCCTCGGTAAGGCGCGCATAAGCAGCCTCGTTGATGGGCTTAAGACTCGTCACAGCGATATGGGCGTCCGTGATATCGAGCGAGTACTCCGTCGTCTCATTGGCAGCGAGTACATTGGAAAACACGATGGCTGAGGTCTCGTTTGTCGCAAAGTCCGGGTCGGCCACGACATTGAACGAGAAGATCACGCCGTCGCCATCCTTGTAAGGCTGGATCTTGTCGATAGGCAAAGAAGAGAGTGCGACGCGCACGATGCCATTCTTCTCTCCGGAAGAGATGGCGAAATTGCTTGACAAGCGCTCACTATACTGGAAATTCATTTTCCCGTTGCTCTTCTTCTCGATATGCAATCCCTCAGGCAGCGTGATGTCGGCCTGAAGGCCACAGAAATAAATATCGTTCTTCAGCACAACGTCCACCTTGTGGGTACCGCCAGGCTTGATAGAGAACGCCTGCTCGCCCGTGCAAAGACTTCCCACCATCGGCGTGATAGCCTGATAGTTGGGGCAGTCGATAAGCACCTTCTTGCCCTGGCGGTCGCCTCCACTGCAAGTGGAGAACTCAATCTGTGCATTATCAGCAGAAGAGAAGTTGGACGTAGCACGAATTTTGAACGTACCCAGTGCGCCCTCAGTGCCCGCGATGGGGGTGAAGTCCTTGGTAAGGAGGGCGATGCGCCACTTCATATCAGGCTGCTGGATCATCGTGGCGATAAAGCACTCACGGTCTATGCGGTCCTCGTTGATTTTGAAGCTACCCGGCACAATCTCGACATTCGGGGAAGTGAAGTCCATATCAAACTGCATCGCATAGATCACCTCGTCATTGACGAGGTTCACCGTGATCTCTTTCGTCTCGCCCGGCTTGATGGCAATGGGACCACCGTCGTTGAGCACAAGTCGGTTGCCAGCAAGGACAGAGATCGTCCCGCTTATGGCCAAGACCATCATCAAGGCCATTCTTTTGAAACTTGTTGTAATCTTAAACATAACCATTTACGTTTAGAAGATGTATGTTGTCGTTGTTGTTATCAAAAATAGGCGCGGCTGTCACATACGTGGCAACCACGCCCTCGTAATTGAGAAAAAATTACCGATGTATATGATTATTTACCAGTAACCTTCTGGGTCTTGCCGTTGGCGTTGCGGACAATGTTGATGCCCTGCTTTACCTTATCCAGCAACTGACCGCCCACGGTATAGATCTTCTGCTTCAGGCTGCCCTCGGCCTCCATGCCGCTGATACCGGTCGCATCACTGCCCGTGATCGTCGTCTCACGGCCATTGGCCTCGGCAAAGATAACCTTGTCGAGCGCCACCTTGTCGATGCTGCCGCCCTGCACGTCGAGGTAGAGGATGGCGGAGCCATTGGTGAAGCTGTTGTTCTCTATCGTGGAGATGACCACGCGGTGTACGCCGTCGATGTCCTTGGAGTAGAGTGCGTGGCCGTTGGCACGGTTGCCCACGCTCTCACCCACCACCGTCATGCCTGCGGGCAGGATGATGTCCATCTGGCAAGCCACATAGTCCTTGCGGTTTTCGAGATTGATGGCGATGCGCTGTACGCCGTTGTTGTCTTCTGCCGAGACGGTGAGGTTTTCGGATCCCACCATCGGAGCGTTCAGAGTGCCACCCAGCGACGGCCAGAGACCATTGGTCACCTTGGCTGCAATGAGGGTCACATCAGCGATGGAGATCTTGCCGTCGCGGTTGACGTCGGCAGCGGCAAATACCTTGCCACCCTCCAGGGTCTCCGGATCGAGCAAAGCGTTGAGCACGGCGAGGTAGTCGTCGGTCAGGACAACGCCGTCCTCGGTGACGTCGCCGAGCACATACGTGTTCTCCTCGACGGAAGCTCTGAGAGCGTTCATTGACTCTATCAACGACTGAGACGTAGCAGCAACCAGCTTCACGCCATACTCCTCGTCCTTCGAATAGTCGATCTCCTTTTGCCAAGCCTCGCTACCATCAGGATTCAGCCATGCATTTCCGTTGATGTCCTTCGTGGGAAGAATACGGTAAATGTCAGCGAAGTCGAGATAACTGTCGAATCTTTGACAAGCGCGCTCCAAGTTGTTAAACTGTTCCCACAGCGAATTGTCCTCGTCATAGATGTTCGTTCCAGATTTATTGAACGAGTTCTCCATGGCGTAGCGAGCGCTGTTAACATTGACCTGATACACGCTTTGTGTCTCTTTCCAAGCTCCAAACGCCTCTACCGTTGCAAGCTTCGCATAGGCCTCGTTAAGGCAACCGTCCTTGTACGACTCCACCTGGCTATCGGTCAGAATGGCCGACACAGGGCCTTCCTCCAGTGTCTTGGCAGCCTGCTCAAGGACGCCGCTGACCACCTCGGCCTTCTCGCTGGCAACATTGAAGAACATCTTCTCGTAGTTCTCCATGTAGGACTTGCCGATCTCAAAACAGAACATCTCACCTAACCCTTGACATTCTGGGTATCCAACCTCTCTGGAGGCATGCTGGTAAGACGCTATCAGCTCCTTCACCCTGGTCTGCTCAGCCACCAGAGCGTCATAGGCACTCTGAAGGTCCTTCATTGCCTTGGCGTGGGCAACATAGGGCTTGTTGGCCTCCATGATATCCGTGCGGGTAGCACCCATGCGATCTATCAACACGTTGAGGAGGTGGATGACCTTCGTCTTGTAGGTCACGATCTCGTCGCCATAAGAGGTGATGAGGTTCTTCACGCCATCGAGTTCGTTGCGGCAAGCGTCCAGTGCAGACTTGTACTCCACCTTCACGGGCATATATACTTCGCTGTAGGTATTGTTGACAGTACTATAGGACGACTCGGCCTGCGATACCAGCATCTCCAAACTGCTGGCTACGCCCTCGATCAACTCGGCATTCACGAGCTTGATGAGACCCATGCGAGCCTGGGCCACCTTCTTCTCCAATGCCAGCAAGCCAGCGTCTTTCTTCGCCTCTGCCGGGGTAGCGTTTTCGACAAACTCCTTGAGCAGATCGTCAAGTTCCTTGGCGAGGTTCTTGCAGTGCTCATCATAGTATGCCTTGACCTCGTCAGCCGCCGTTCCCGTGAGATTGTCCAAAGCCTCGCGCTTCTGGGTCTCGATGGCAACAATGTCGGCCTTGATTGCATCGACCTCGGCCAGGTTGGCTGCATTATAGATACCATTGATGCTGAGGATCTTGATGCTGTGGCAGTCGTACCACTGCTTGTCCTCGCCGATAGTCAGACCATAGATGCGCTTACTCATCTCCTGCGAAGCGTTCTGGCGTGTGAGGTCAGCCTGCCAACGCTTCACCTGATTAAATGCTGAAGCGATGTTGGCCTCGATGCGGCTGCTTGCCACATTGAATGCGCCATAATACTCCTGCGCAGCCTTGATGCGCTCCGTGACGGTATTGTAGTCGATGGTCAACTGGTCGAAGTTCTTGATATTGGCATCGTATGCGTCAGCCTTGGCCTTGGCGCTGGTATAGACAGCACCTGCCTCTGCGTAGAACGCATCGATATAGCGCTGCAGGTCAGCGATCTTGCCCGTGAACGTGCCGTCGGCAGCCTTGGCAGCCAATTCCGTGGCCGGAGTGAGGTTTTTGGCGACGCGATCCTTGTAAGACTTGAGATCGTCATCCTTGCCCTCATAGGCGAAGCCTTCCAGGGCGGCAAGCCACTTCTCGTTGTCGGCCTTGGCACCAGCGTAGCGGTCGTCGCCCTCTGTCAGCGTGCCGTCCACACCGACATAGACACCCTCATAGAGGGCCTTCCACTCGTCCTTTGCAGCCTGCTCCAGGTCGGCGACGAGCAGGTTGGGCACCATGCCAAAGAAACTCCAGTCGGCATCGAGGTTGCTCACGAGCAACTGCGACTTCTTGTAGTCGTCGGCACTGACTCTGTCGTAGAACTCCTGCACGTTCGCAAAGGCGTTGTCGCGCACGTTCTTGTCGTAGGAAGCCACCTTCTCCTTGGCAGGAGCGAGCTGGTTGTCGTTGAGGTTGGCCAACATCTCCTCCAACTTAACTCTCACGGCCGTATTGACTGCCAAGTCGAGCTCCTTCTTGTAAGCCTCGATCTGATCCGTGTACTCCTGAGCCTTTTTGGCGTTGGCCTCGGCGATATCCCAAAGAGCGGGCGACGTGGTCTTCGCGTAGGAGGCAGCGGCCTCGTCCTTCAAGTTCTTGATGAGAGCGGCATATTTATAGATGTTCTCCTGGGCAGCGATGATGCTCTCCACATTGACCAGTTCCTTGAGCTCCTCCGTAGAAATATTCTGGTAGCCAGCAATCTGGGCCGTACCCTCACCATACTTATTCTCCGTCTCCTGCACCTTGGCACAGAAGGTATTGTAGCGGGTGAGGTTGTCTCCAGCGATGGCACCGTTGTATTCGCTATTGCCCTCGATGAAGGCCTTCAACTCGTCGAGTTTGGGCTTGATGGAACGGTAAGCCTCGCTGACCGTCTTGTGGTTGGTAGTGGTCAGACCCTCGGCATAGTACTTCTCCACCAGCGCCTTCTGCTCCTTGATGCGCTTCAGGAGGTCTCCGAGCTTACTGAGATAGGGCTTCAGCGTCTCAGGACGAAGATCGGAAGCGTTGAACAAACCGTTCACCTCGTCCCAAAGTGCCTGGCACTTGTTGCCTTCGTCCACCTGAGTAGAATTGTTGGTATAGTCGTTATAAGCCTGCTTGGGAAGCATCTTGAGCACGTTGGAAAGATCCGTCATACGTCTGGCTATCCCCGTATTGAGCTCCGGCTCATTCTTATAGGTATTGTAATTGTACTTGAAAGAACCTGTCCAGGCTTTGCCTGCCTTGTAGGCGGCCTCGATGGCTTGCTCTATGGCCTGGCGCTCCTTGAAGTGCACGCCGTCGGGATAGGCGAGCAGGCTGAAATAATAGGCTGCGTTGGTACCGTTCGTCTTTTGGTTTATGCGCGTTCTCACAGCGTCGAAAGCATTGGCAAAGCCATAGTGCGTCGTTGTGTAATCTCTGCCCCAAGAGCTATAGTTCCAAATATCTATCCTCTGTCCAACAAAGTTGTCCTTCAGCTTCTGATAGGCATCATAGTTGGCTGTAGAGTCGATGGCCAATGCCTTGAGCGCATTGGCCTCCAGCTGCAAGTCGTTGAGACGACTGGTGATGCCCTTGACGACATGGTCCTCGGCATCATAGCTATCCTTGCATGATTCCTGGAGGATCTCCTTGGCGCGCGCCGTAGCAGCCTCCGCCTTCAGTGCTTCGAGCTTGGTGGTCGTAGCCTGGATCTGTGGGTCGATGCTCTCGCCGGGGATAACAAATGCGTTCTTTGCCTCCGTCAGCGTACGGCTGACCAGCTCAGCACCCTTCGGGTAATAATAATACTGATTTCCGATGAAGTCGGTATATGCTTGCTTCTCCGCATTGACATGTGCTTTTTGGGCGTTCACGCGCGCCAGCAACTCGCTCAGTGCGTCGTTGATAGCATCAACGTCACCCTTGATGACGCTCAACAAGGACATAGCCTCTACTGCGTTATCCTCGGTGATGTCATCCTCGGTGGCTGCAACAGCCTGGATCTTGGCCTTCTGCGTGTTGGCGTTGGCTTCGATCTCGTTGAGATCCTGGAGCAACTCGTCATACTTCAGTCCGAGGTTGTCCTCCGTCCACGTCACATTGTAATACTCATAGGGCACGCCCTTATACTCATCGATATCAGCCTTGATGGCATCGACGACTTTGCTGGCGGCATCATACATCGCCTTGGCAGCCTCTATCTTGGCAGTCTTGTCGGAATTGACCTTATCATTGGCGAAGGCATCATTGAGGGCTTGGGCGTCGGTGAGGATGGTCTCCTTGAGTTGCACGGCCAGCAAAGCGGCAAGAAGGTCGGCATCGAGCTTCTCCTTGGCGGCACTGAAGTTGCCTGCCACACGGTCGATCTCTGTCTGGAGCTTGGTGATGCGCTCTCCGTAGGTCTTGCCCGTGACCTCCGTGGCCGGAGTGGCAACGACGAGCGTCTTCGTACCGACGGTCGCACGCAGCGTGGCCAGTGCGTCCTTGTAGTCCTTGATGGCGGTGTTCACCACATCGTAACGGGCCATAGCAGCCGTGGCGTCATCCTGATACTTGACGACGGCCATAGCAGCAGCGTCTATCTGACTCTGGAAGTCCCCGCGCACCGTCTCGGTCAGCGTCTTCTCCTGATAGCCCTTCTCGACGGCGG
>ULOD01028177.1_pt1 | contig 18798 bp, 28 predicted proteins | sample 1952351 | NCBI WGS metagenome assembly ULOD01 (sample SAMEA4835596, study PRJEB28245) | human gut metagenome | biome: gut microbiome; material: fecal sample | place: Denmark | collected 2008 | reverse complement strand
ATAGATGATTAGAATATGGTATAATTGGATGATGATAAAAATTTGTACTTTCGCTGATACTAATATAATACGCTAGTATTATTATAGTGTCACGCAAAGTACAAAAATTTTACCTCAAAGTACAAAAATAGAAAAGGAGAATAATATGCCAAACAAAATAAAATATTTACCATCCAATAAAGATGGCAAGCTAGTTGAGGCGCTAATTAAGGTAGAAGGGCGCGAATTGAAATATGCAGAGCTATGCAAGGCGCTCGATATTCCAAGTAAAAGCGGCAACACCAAAATATCTCAGCTAGACAAAATCCGTAACTACTGCCAGCTAGATACGCTAGAACATCCTACCCGTTATATTGTCCAAGAGGTCTATCCTGAAGCAGATGCTCTTATCAATGAGCTAGATAAAGATTCATATCAAGCCGCATTTGAAGCCGCCCTTTATCAAATCTTTCTAAAAACAAACTGCGCCACTATATATGCGTCAACCAGCAATCTGCTCAGAATGTTCCAAGAAGTAAATGATAATTTCAGCTATACATATAGCCAAGCTGTAGAAAATTCAGAGCATTATGGCTATATGAATTTGGTTAATGGCGTTATATATAATATTCTTGCTCAATGGACTAGGCGCAAATTGCTAACCATGAAGAATCGTTATGTCATTGATTTGAATAGAGGCTATCGGCTCTATAAGCAAAGAAGCAACCCAGAAGGAAAAGAAACATGGCTCGAAACATATGACGTACCAGAAGATAGCTCGGATCATCAGATTTGTCTTTCTATCCATTCTAAAGCCGTCAATGAGATAATGCCGCCAAATTGGGGTAAGGTTATAGATAATAGGGTCTACAAGCCATATGTGTCCACAGAGCAATATAAGGCGTTTGAGGCGCGGCTTGCTCAATTAACTCAAGAGGCATTTAGCGGCGAATATGTCAAAGTCAAAGAGGTATATATCATCAAGCCAGCCACAAAGGAATGGATAGCCAACCGGCTATTAGATGTCTATGAGCATTATCCCAGCTTTGAGAAAATCAATAAAGAGGCTTGCACTAAGATTATTCAAACCAGTCAGCTTAGTTGTATCACGGGCAAACAGCGGCGCGAATTTGTTGACATCAATATGAACAATAAGCAGAACGACAAGCTCAAGGATTTAGTTGCTAGTGAAAAGTGCAATCAATAAAAAATCTGCCCCAATTTATTCCCTATATGTATAGGGTCTTGGGGCAGATTTCATTTTATTCTACTGTATTACAAGTTGAGCCTTCATCATAAATAAATGGAGGGTTGCCTGTGTTCACATATGTTAATCTATTATATTCGTATTGCTTACTAGTTGGAATTTCAGCGCTCCTCCAATTTGTCACATGCTGCTTATATTTACATCCTAGCATTGTTTCTACACATTCAGGCCAATTTGCATTTTCTCTTAGTTGTTTATATTCTGCTTCAGCTCGTTTCACATCTTCACTAAATTTGCAAATGCGCCAATTCGAGCATCCATCGCATACTGACACGCTAACTTTATCATTTAGTAACATATAACGTACCATCCTTATTTAATCTTGGCGTGATAGCAGTACCTCTAGGATAGCCACGTGCTTCGCCGCCAACGACGATATAATTAACGCCTGTTTCTTCATCTACTACTGTCAGCACATCATATGAGCCATTGGTGTTCTCAGCCCAAATCTTGATCGGACGATTCTGCTCTGCTCCAACCATCGTAACGCTGCAAGCACCAAGAACGACACATAAAATCATGCAAGCAATAATTGCAATTCGCTTCATCTATTCTTTTTCTTTTCGTTTCTCAATCACTTTCTTTACTTTCTCCTTACATTCTTCAGGTACTCTATATTCATCTGCAAATCCACCCATTTCCATTAGATTATCTGGCGCATTTCTGAACATCCTGAGAAAAGCCATATAATCCTTTCCGGTTATTAGGTTATATACTTTCATTTGTTGTTCATGCCTCTCCAACCAATCTACCACATCACGCAACGCTTTACGATATGCTTTTATGTATTGCAACGGGATTTCGTTAGTATTCATACTGATTTCACCACCATCAATGTTCCGCGCAAAATTCCATCATCCTCATATTCATATTTGATATAATTTCTATCTTTGATGCCTTCCATCAAATCGTTGAAAATATGTGCTTTAGCCAGTTCTATACTAACTTGTGGGTCGATATGTCCAATAGAATCAACCCAATATTGTGATCTAATCATTTCAACAGGTCTTGTTATTTCAATAAGAGTTCGCTTATATTCATTACATTTGATACATGGCGCGACACAACCGCCCAATTTTCTAATTAGCCAACATTTGAATTTAGTCCACATTTTTCTTTCTCCCATAATTACAAAATCCATTTGGTTCAGGGTCGTCTAATCCAAATGGATTAAGACAATATGGTACATTTTCGTCATTTAATCTAAAATATTCACAATCTTGACATCTCACTACCTGAATCGCGTCAACAGTCGAGCAATTTTGTAGAAAGTTGAGAATACTGTGTCGTTCTTTTGCATCAAGAATGTGTTCAGATACCCACTTAGCTTCTTCATCAGCATCAATCAGCCGCATTTATTAATCCTCCATATCTTTTACAGGATTACCTTCTCTGTCTGTAAGCACACACCAGCGTTTTACCTCTTCCCATTGAATATAATCCATATAACTTTCTGTTTCCCAACATTCTAACAGATTGTTGTAACAAGCGACAATAAAATCATCATCGTTATATGAATACAAACTATTTGGGATTTCTTTCATTTGTAAGATATGATATGCCCCACTAACAGGCCAAGCATTGTCTTTGGATGGATACCACCCATCATCTTTAAGCGTTGGATGATGCCAAATCATTTATCAATTCTCCTGTTCCATGCTTCCATTGCATCGATTTTTCTAAAATAATCCTGTGTCTCTACGTTACAATTTGCGCATTTAACATGATACGTTTCGCCAGTATCCCAAAATGAATCTTTTATTCTAATAATGTCAATCGATTTACAGCCGCAGAACGGACACGACTTCAGTCTAATCATTTATCAATCAATCCTTTCTTCGGCAATTCCATCAGCTGTACTATAGCAAATATGCTTAATTCCCAATTCTTTTATATATTTCATACAAGCAGGACATGGACGCGCCATTGCCTTATTGCCATTTGCATATTCACGATATACATACAGCGTTGATTTGCTAAAATCAATATCCAGATATTTTACTTTACTTAATGCCCTGATTTCAGCATGAAGCGAATTTACAACGCCGCTCTGGTTGGGGTCAAATTCACGCTCTGCATTAAGCCGCTTTTGTAATGGGCTTGTTTTGGTGCTATTGCATCCAGTAGCAAGCAGTACGCCCTTGTAGTACAGAGCTGCGCCAAGATGGTATCTGGGAAATTTAGATTCTTTGCTTGCTCTACAAGCCGATTCAATGCCGCGCTTAGTTCTCTGGTTCATTCCTTTTCTTCCAATTCTTTAATCAATCTGTCAATATACCATCTTGCTTTTTTTACATCCTCAATTCCATTCTTTTCTTCATATCTCCAGAGATATTTGATAGCATTAGCTGTGCATATTGCTTCAATGCCAGTCTTGCTTACAGTTGCGGCTTTGAGCGCATCAATACATTCAATACCGCCCTGAGTATAGTGAAACGGATGATTCACCATATCAGCATCAGGCTCTTTGTCGCAGCATTTAGCTTCAGCGTTTTCACAAGCTGCTGGGTCTAGCTCTTTGTACCAGTTATAGATTTTTTTAACCATTTGTTCATCCATCTCATCAAATACACAGCCATTGTCATCTGTAAAAACATCTACTTCTTCATCGTATAATTTTTTTAGTTTACAAGTGTCGCATTTATGGCATTCTTGGCAATATTCTTCAAGAGCATCAGCCATCATTTCAATAGTCATAGTTATTCATCCTCCATCAATCATTCAGTCATTCAACATGACATTTTCAATATTTTCATACATTGTCCAATCTTCATCGAGTTTGGCTTTAATTGGCTTGAATACATGATATTCAATTCCTTCATCTTCTTCTGTTTCCCAATCACAATCAGGATTGCTACATTTATAAACATGAATTGGTGGAAATGTAGCTACACAATAATGTTTTAATTGACCACCACATTTAGGGCAAGTATAGATAATCATTTATTCATCCTCCATTTCTTTCTTTGCCATTTTAACAATATTTGCGGCTTCTTCTTTTGTCATGTTATCGTCAAAAGCACAACCCACATCTGAGATAACTAAATCGATGCCATATCCTCCATCCAACGGGTCGACATAGATATTATCTGCATAATACCTTAGAAATTCTTCAAATGTGTCAAATGAGCCAATTTCATAATCACTATCTCCACATTGCTCACAATACAATTCATCATACGGGATGTAATCATCTGATGTATAAAGTCCCCCAAGATGGCTTTCATATACATACACACTCATTTATTCATCCTCCTCATTTTCATCACAATCTTCATCTACAAAATGAACATCTACATGAAAAATTTCTTTTAGTACATCAATAGCCTCTTTTGGCTCGATGCGGAAAAATTCTCTGTCTGGGTTGACCCGCTCTTTGTCAAAATATTTATGGATATTATTTTCAAGCTCAAAGCAATCATCGCTAAATACGAAACAATGAGCATGAAATGGCTCAGGAAGCGACGAGCTTGATAATTCTTTTATTCTTATACTAGGATTCAATCTGCGTGTACACCCGATTTTAGTCAATCCGGGCAGACTTGGTGATGTGATTACATATAGCCAACCAGCCTTGCTATGCGCCTCACGATAAGCAATAGAATCAAGCCGCTTATCAATACTAGCTAATTGAGATTTAATTCTATTACGCTCATCATCTGTCATCGCCTTATCAAACGCAATATTCATTGCCTTCTTTTCTTCCAGCAACTTAGCGCGTTCTCTAGCAATATCGGCAAGCAGTTGCTCTTGTTCTCTCAATCTACGCTTTTCTTCGCGGATTCGCGCCTTCTCTTCTTTCTGCTTGACCTTAATAGCTAAATTAATATCAAGCATATCAAGCCGCGCCTTTACATATTCAGCATTGAGCGCCAATCCAACTTTATTTGCTTTAGACTGATAAGAATTAAATTTATTCTTAATCAGTTCTTTGCTCTTATCAATATTGCCTGTTGCCACAGATTTTTCTTTGTTGTCAATATATCCTGACATAGCATAACACAATCCGCGCCCATACACGTCTTGCATTTCTTTGCCACGCCTATCTGAGCCATTTAGCGTATATCCTTGCTCAATGCGATATAACCCAGTATTCACAGCAGATTCAATTTTACTTTGTAGCTCATAGCGCTTATGCTCAAGATCATCCAACGAATCCTGATAATATGGGATATTATAATCTTGCATTTCTTCAATGGCATGAATTTTACCATTTAACGCATCAAGGATGGACTGAGCTGCTTTTGCAGATCGCATGGTGTTTTCATATTGATGCGCTGCAATTTGCCGATGCTCGTCATAGTTGTCAATTTCTGTTTGTATACTAGAAATATCTGCTTTGAGTTGAGCAATTTGTTCTTCAAGCTCTTTCTTTTTCTTGTTCAGCTTGAAAATCTCGAACACGTTTAGCATCCTCCTTGCCAAAAATTTTGTCCATATGCTTATCAAAATCCAATGGATTGTTGCTCTTTGCTAAAATTTGCTTGGTGCTGGTATTATATAGCTCGAATTGCCCATTGCCGCAATCATTGATAATCCAACTAGTATCACCATATTGGACTACGGCATTAATTTTCTTTGTTCTTGGCATTTATTTCACCTCATGCTATGATTATAACACATCAATTTGCACTTGTCAAGCATAATTTTTGATGAATTGATTTTTCGCATCAATTTAACTATTATCTACGAATGTATATGAGTAGATAATAGTTAAATTGTAATTATATATACTAATAGATATTATAGCATAGAAAATCTGTAATGTCAATAGAAAAATTTTTTTTTATTTTACTACTTGACAAAGTAATGAATATATGATATAATATAGTAAATAAGTAAATACGTTAGTATTTACTTATACATTATTTCTTTCTTTGGTACTTTCTTTCTTAGAATTTATAGATAGGAGATAAATATGGAAAATAATAACGTTGTATATAAGCATACGAATTTAGAGAACGGTTTGGTCTATTATGGGATTGCAGAAGATTATGTGACAAGATGGAATGATGGCTTTGGATACCAAACAAATCAGAGATTTTGGAAAGACATAGTGAAATATGGATGGAAAAATTTTAAACATGAGATACTTGTAGAAAATCTGACTCGTGATGAGGCAAGATTTTATGAAGGTATGCTAATTCAAGAAACAGGTTCGTATCTTCCCGAGAATGGATATAATCAAAATCTTGGTGAACATATGAATTATCGAGAAGTAACACCTGATGATATTAGAGACGATATTGTTAAAGCGCAAAGACCAAGAACTGGACGTGCTGGTACGCCGGTTGTTTGCAATGGAAAGACGTATTTGACTATTGCTGAATTATCCGAAGAAATCAATGAAGATGCTGGTGTGCTTGCTCAGATGCTAAGTCCTGCTTGCACAAGAAAAATGTCTAAAATTTATGAAGATATGGGTCTTAGATATGCCACGGAAGATGAAATTATTGCCTGTGTGAATGAGCGGATGGAAAGAGATATATTGGGTTGACAAATAATCAATTATATGATATAATAGCATTAAGCTCAAGGAGGTGGTAAGAAATTGTGGAGAGAAATGAGCTATAACTGGTATGTATCGGAAGATACAGAGCCAGAAGTATGGGATGATGAATATGAGCCAACTGAGCGCGATTGGGCGCTTTGGATATATGGTAGTTCAGAGAATGAATTAGAGGTGATTTTTTGAGCCTACAGACGCAAATTTATTTGCATTCAGTAGATACATCATGTTTTTATGATGACAACGAAATGATACTACATAGACGGCTCGTTCGGTTATATTCGTTGCGCAAGCGATGGAAGGATAATGGTAAACCAGATTGGCGCATCAAGTCTGTAAATCGTTTGCTCAAAAAAGAAAAGGCGCGGTTGTCTGAATTGCTTGATGACGCAGTAAGCCGAAATGTAACTAGAGAATTGCGTCAAGATGCTGTGACCGATAAGACAGTTGTTAATCTATTTGAATCTGACTTAACGCGCAGCTTGGGTCTTGAGCCATTCAAGTTGACCGATGAGCTATTCATCATTAACGTGTTTTTCTTTCAGGTATTTAACAATCTAGTTCATCAAGGGTTTATCTACAATGGTGAAAAATATGTGTTTCTTACAGCATCAGCAGGACAGATAAGAACGAAAAGAGCTGTATTTGTTAAAGAATCGTCGTTTAAGCGCATTGAGCAAAAATTGATGTGCGGTTTGACCATAGACGAAATCAATGAGCGGGGAGGAATGAATCAGAATAAATTCCTTGCATATTTGGCGCTTATGAACTCTGCTACAGATGTTTGGCAAGATTTCGACATTGACAAATCTATCGTAGTAGATGATTGGGAAACGGCTGTTCCGGGATTAGTTGACCATATTGATGGTGTGTCATATGAGATTCGGCGCGAAATGACAGAGACGATTATTCCTCACATGGACGGATGCGGCATTATGCTCAATGAAACAACAAGAATGGTGCGTATGCCATGGGTAAAGGGATTACTTGTTACATTTCCATTTGATAAGTTTATCAAAGAAAAATGCGGCGGTGAAGCAACTGTAACAGATATTTATGGCAACGAGCATAAAATCATAGAGGAAGATATACGGTATATATTCACAAAGAGCCAATTCAAGCTATGGAAATTTTATGATTCGTGGGATTGCTACAAGGCGCGATTCAAAAATTTTGGATGTAATGCCTGTTATTGCAATATCGAAGAACCATATATCCCAAAGAGCCGAATCAACTATCAGATGCTTCAAACATTGAGTGATATGACAGATAATGAGATCGACCGCATCATATCTAAGACGGCGCAAGAGATTGATGATGTTGGCAAGGATTATCAAGTTACTATGCGGTTACTTGGCGCAACAGAGAACAATCGTTATAAATCAGCTATGCAAGAGGCGTTGTTGATTTATCCTGAGTTGTTCAAGGATTCATATAATCGAGAAATTCTGAAGCAGACTAAAAAGAGCCTAGTTAAGCAAGCCAAAGGTGGTCGGCTTAGAGTAAATGGGAAATATTTATTCTTAGCACCTGACCTATATGCGTTTTGCGAATGGCTGTTCCTAGGCGAACAAAACCCACAAGGATTACTTGCAGATGGTGATGTATATACAAACCAATATCGAGATGAAGAAACATTGGCTTGTCTGCGTTCGCCGCATCTATATCGAGAATGGGCAATCAGGACGAATCGGCGCAGCTTAGAGCTTGATTATTGGTTTGGTGGAACTAAGTGCATATATACTAGTTGCCATGACCTTATTTCTCGTTACCTTATGTTTGACGTAGATGGGGATAAGGCTCTAGTGGTAAAAGATAGGACGTTAACAAATTGCGCCAAACGCAATATGCAAGATATAGTCCCTTTAGCATACGACCTCAAAAAAGCCAAGGGCGGCTTATTAAATCCAGACAGTATGTACAATGGAATGGTCAATGCTTATACTAAGGGAAATATCGGGCCGGTTAGTAATAACATTACAAAAATATGGAATAGCGGTGAAATTACACAAGAAGAACTAGATGTAGTAAAATGGCTTTGTTTCGAGAATAATGCTGTGATTAAGAATCGGTCACCTTACACAGTAATGTGTATGTAAAATCTGGTGAACCTACAAATGTAGGGTGTGCGGTCTATGCCGTGCTAACAGGGAAAGCTAAAATGTTTGTTAAAAGATACTAATAGGGAGAGGAGGTGCCTATGATGAAATTTATTAATGAACAGGAAATGAAAAATGAGATTGGCATTTATAAGATTTCCAACATCGTGTCCGGACGGGTATATGTCGGTCAGACCAAAGAACGCTTTCAAAGAAGATATTGGCTACATCAGTGGGAGTTAAGGAATGGATGCCATGACAATAAATATTTGCAGAACGCTTGGAATAAATATGGAGAAGATAATTTTATATTTGAAGTAATAGAGATTTTACCACGAGAAGAAATAGATGAACGTGAGAGATATTGGATAGCATATTATCGTGAGAACGGTGGCTGTTATTGTATTCAAGATGGAGGGCAACCAACAAATCTTGGGAAATATGTATCACCTGAAGCTCGTAAGAGAGTTGGTGAAATGAACCGACAACGTATGCTTGGATCTAAATTGAGTGAAAAGACTAAGCAGAAAATGGCTGAAATTCGTACTGGTAAACACCCGATTAGAAAGAATGATCTAATGACAGAAGATGAGGCGAGAACGGTTAAGGAAATGCTCATTGCTGGTTATTCTAGTGGCGACATTGTAAAAACAACGGGTGTGCCATATAAGGGGATAAACAGTATCATATCAAATAATAACTATGCAGCCATTAAGGTCGACGGTTGGGATGAATATATTACCAACAGAATGAAATCTGTAAAGCACCGACTTACAAAAGAGCAGATTCTTCAGCTTGTTAAAGATTCAAAGAACGGAATGAGCAATGAGGAGTTGGCTAAAAAATACAACATTGGTGAATGCTCAGTGCGCCGCCATATTAGATTAAATAAATAACAAACATCATGCTAATCCTGTGCCAAGCCTCGAAAGAGGAAGGTTAAACGACTATCCTGAAAAGGAGTACAGATGGGGCGAAATTCCCCATTTGGAAGTGCCAGACCCCTTGAACATCAAGGGTGAAGATATAGTCTAAACCCCTAATAAATATCGGGAAACCGAGGGTATATATTACGATTGTGCAAAGACGCAGTGGTTGCCACAGCGTCCAAAGAGAGTTAATTCAATTATCAAGCAATATACAAAAGCCCGTGTTCCAAATTTCTTTCAATATGCCAAAGACAAAGACCCAGATACTCAAGTAGAGTCTCCCAACAATTCCACAATGAATCGTATATCAGCCAAAATCCCTGCTTCCCGCATCCGCTATAATAACAAGATTGGGAAATTCGACTGGACTATGCTGATAAATAAATCAGTCGATTATACCACCAGAGAAAATTCGCCAATCATAGAGAGGTATAATTGGTGGATGTGGAACCAGCGACGATTTGATTATGGCGATGACCCGCATATCAATGAGGACGATTTGTATAAATATCGCCGCATTGCACAAGATATAGTGGAATATAGCAACGAGCCACTAGATGTTGTGGTCAATAGCTTGGTTGCTTATCTATATACGGTCAAAAAATCAAGCAATAAGAAAATGCTGTGGGCTTGTTTTGGTTGGACGATTGTAGAGAATTTGAGAATCAATACGGCGCAACTTAATCCAATCTGCCCCATTTGCGGCAAACGGTTCAAGCCGCGCGATGTATGTCAGCATTATTGCTCAGAGGAATGTTATAAGAAGGCAGATAATCAGCGGCGTACCGAATCGCGCGAAGCCCCACCTGTCCGCACGGGGGATATGTTAAAACAGTAGAAAATATATGGATAAAATGAACTTACCACAATATATTGTGGTAGACTAATAGGGAAAGGAACGATATAATTGCATAAAAATAAATATCCTCGGCTAGGGAAAGCCGATATGAGCAAAGAGCTGCGACGGCGCACAGGCGTTGATTCTAAAATCATTGAGCTAGTATTAAGAAATTATCATGACATTATCCGCGAAACGCTACAACACGGTGTGGAGTATTCTTTGCCCGACATTGGCGTTATTACATTCCGCGACTATCCACCTCGTCCAGCTGGCGAATATTGGAATGGTTTCCAAAAGCGGCGTATGTACTATCCTGACAGACGGGGTTATTATCGGTTGGAATTTAAGGCTGAGAAACATATGGCAAGTGCTGTTAAAGGTGGCACATTATATGGGAAAGGCGCAACTAAAGAAGAATGGGATGCTTGGGTATTGGAGAATTATCCCGATAACCCCAAGTTTATGAAGGAAGAAGAAGATGGCTGAACATAATAAACTGAATCAGGAATTTTATGCTTATGCTGGTGGATTGCTCAATGTATCGCCACAGACCGCCAAGAAATACTGGATGGGGTTTGTTGATGCTATTATTCATATTCTTCATTTTGATGGTAAGTGCCAAATGCCAAGTGTAGGCACATTCACACTAGAAGAATTACCTGAGCGCAGAGTAATGGCTAAGAACGAGCAGGGTGAACTTGTTGAACAAATTAACCCAGCTTGGTTTAAGATATTATACAAGTACAACGAGGATTTTCTTAACAATGTAAATGGGCGTGGTGTTACAAAGAAATATCGTAGGCGCGTCCGTGAGCGCAAGTTGACACCAAATGATCTCAAGCTCATAACTCAAGCTGAAATTGAACGAACAGCAAAACGCACATTAAAGCAAATGCAAGATGAGCGCATCGAGCAAGCAAAGCAACAGAGCTATGATGATTTTATCAATGTAATCAACAAGAAAAAAGAAGATTATGAACGGAAAAAGAAGGAAAAGGAACAGAAATTGAATGAATCTACAGAAGATACGACAAGCGACTGAGCTGCTAGATAGCAAGTTAATTGACTTGCAAGAATGGACGGCTCGTTGTCTTGGTGAAGATTATAGGGGCGTTTGGTCAGAGGAATACTTACGCCGTTGCGCCGTATTTGTTCGTAATATGCTAAACGGCGCAGATGATTGTGAGTCAGACGAAAAGGACGCTAATATTCTATCACAGCTTAGAGAGGCCAAGCAGGAACTAGAGAAAGAACGTAAGAAATTACAGAGCGAGAATATTCAGTATGTTCAGAATCAGAGGCTTGACGCAAGAGCAGACTTGATTCAAGAAAAGATTGCCGAGTCAATTAAGAACCTTGAGCCGTTTACCATTCGAGAGTTTAACAAGCTGCCACAAACAAATGTAAGTGGGCTTCTTTGTATTTCTGACCTTCATGCTGGCTCGACCTATGAAATCAAGGGTGCATATAATGAAATTGTAAATAAGTACAATTTTGACATTATGAGGGCGCGGCTTGATGGGTTGCTTAACAAGATGTGTAATGATGACAACTGCATCTGGCTTGATGATATTACGGTTGCTGTGCTTGGTGATTGTGTAGAAAATATTCTGCGCACATCTAGTCTAACTAAGCTGAGAGAGCCAGTTATTGACACAGTTATTAAGCTGTCTGAATATCTAGCTGATTGGTTTGTTGAGTTGCATGATCGACTTGAAATTCCTGTTAATGTGGTGATGGTTGGTGGTAATCATGATGTGTGCCGCCCATTGACATCTAAGCCACAGTTTGAGGAGGAAAATCTAGGTAAAATCATTGTATGGTATCTACAAGAACGGTTAAAGTCAGTAGATGGTATTACAGTTGATGATTATACAGATTGCGCTATTAAATACATTAAGAACAATGCAATCATGCTTCATCATGGAGATGGCGGTGATATAGCTGAGACAATGCGATATTTTGAAAATTTATATAATATTTACATTGACGAGTGCTATGTTGGGCATCTACACAGGCAAGAAATGAAGAATGCTGGTATTACTGAATTAGGCGATAAACTATGTTGGCGCGTTGGTTCTGTATGTGGCGTTGATGGATTTGCTAAGTCTATTCGTAAAGCATCAAGACCGTCTTGTATGTTTACTACATATTCAGAAGATGGCGCAGAGTGGCGCAAAACATTTTATCTTTAATATTGACAATCAATAGATTGTGTGATATAATACAACTATGGAATTGCGGCTAATATCTGCGGATTTAGCCTTGGCTTGGGGATGCGTCCTACAAGTTCTATAATAGAGGAAAAGCCTGAACGCTTTTCGCTGTCATATGACAGAATTTATCTTATCGGTAGCGTCAGTTGCAAATGGCGCTACCAACTTAAATTGATTCACTCTCTGCTAGGTGATAGCTACGGCTGTGTTAATCATGCTTGCTGGGCGATTGACCCACCTAGCAGAGCTGAATATAAATCCTATCCATCCTGCCCTTCCCGAAGCCTTGCGTTTATACGTTGGGTATTGATGTAGAGAGGGTGGGAATAGACGATAGGCGTATAGCAATAGGTGTGCTATACGAGCGTATGAAGCATATGTCCCGGTTGTCTTTCGGCAATATGTGGACGTTTACATTGGGTTTTCAGCATACCGCAAAGCAACAAGAAAATGCTGACCGACTATGCGGTAAAGATAGGACAACAGGCATCATAGGAACCAATGACGAACTATATAAAACATAACAATGAGTGGGCTCGATGCCGGATGGAGCCTTAATAAACCGGACTTTAACGAGTCCCTAGGTAAGGATATAAAAACTGCCTGTCGCTACTACTCATTGGCGGCTATGAATATCCGAAAGGAGGTCACTATTCTCTTGAATTATCCACTGGTTTATCCGAAGCATAATTGAGAAGGAGGTGATCGGAGCCAATCGGCTCATATCTACAATAAGCCCAACTCAATGGGAACTGTTGTTTAATTGAATATTGCACATTGACAAATACGAAGCAGCTAAGAGCAATCTTGGCTGCTTCGTCATATTTATAGGAAAATAAACGGAACGGAAAGGAATGAGAATATGTTTTGCCCATATTGTGGCAAAGAAAAGCAAGATAGCCAATTCTATAAAAGCCCAATCAAAACGGGCGAATATATTAAGCCATGCAAATCATGTGTGACTGAGCTATATAAACAAGCTCTTGAATCTACTAAAGACCAAGGCGCGGCATTATGGTCAACCTGTATGCAGACCGGCATTCCTATGAGACGCGCTGAATATACTGCTTGTCTTGATACACTAGAAAAAGCGGCTAAAGGCAAAAAGCCCAGTCTATTTATGTTGTATCATACATATTTATCTACATCTCCAGATAAATTGACTGGCGTGTGGGATAGTGATATGGAGCTGTCTAATTTCAAGGATTTGGGCGATATAGCGAAAGGCGAAACGGATGAGGTTGCGCTAAAAGCAAGATGGAATCGTCAGTGGGGCGCTGATTATGAAGAATGGGAATATCAATGGCTCGATGATATTTTTGAACGATACACTGACGAAATCCTTGATATGGACACGGCTAAAGAGATGACATATAGAAATTTGTGTCAAGCAAATTTGCGCAAATTCAAAGACCCTACAGATAAAGACGCTGGCGATGAAATTCTTAAATTGATGAAGGTGCTAAAACTAGACCAATTTAAGGAAAACAAGCAGAGTGATACTGAAAAATTCATAGAGCGCATGGCATGGAATATTGAGAATACGAAACCATGTGAATGTGAAGATTTGAATAAGTATAAGAATTTTAGTGGGTTTGAGCCGACGTGGAAAGACATTTTGAGATGTTGTAAGAATCTGGTTGGAGGGACGCGCGAATATCCATCTCTAGAACCGGAACGTAAATGATGGGTGGTGATATAGAATGAAAAGTCAGATGGGGGGCTTGAGACGCAAGTTCCTTGGAAACCACCTAATTACGGCTAAAGTAAAAGAAAACGCAATGAAAGATGCGCAAAAAGAGGAAAATGCTATAGAGTGGCTGACTTTATTCTAGTTACGCCGAAATTGGCATATATATGTTGACTTAGTTCTTGGCATCAAGTTACGCCCATTTCAGATGATAATGATATATTTGATGGGAGTATCAGACGTATTTTTTGCAATATGTTCTCGTGGCTTATCAAAAACCTTTATTGTTGGACTAGGCAACATTGTAAAGATGAACCTTTATCCATATACAGAGGCGGTAATTACATCATCAACTGTTGCACAGGCAAACAAGATGGTTGAAGATAAAATAAGGGATGAATTGATTAAAAAATTATCGCCATATCTCTTATATATGTATGAGCATGAATATTTGGTTATCACTAAACCAGAAGATGGTTATAGAATAGAGAACAAACTTAATGGCTCAACTTTGCGTGTACTACCATGTCAAGATAGCTCCCGTGGCCCAAGAGCAACAATTCTTACATACGAAGAAGCCCGTTTGCTCAAAAAAGGCATGGTTGATTCCGTCTTTGAGAAGATGGCGCATCCAAGACAAGCTAAATATCTTAGCAATCCCGTATATGGTAATAATCCCCGTTGGAAAGAGGAATGCCAACATATCTATATCACATCTGCTAGATATAAGTTTGAGTGGTTTTGGCTATTGTTCAAAAAGACGTTTACTCGTATATTTACCGATACCAAAGTAAGATGTAATATTTTTGCCGGTGATATATTTATGGCTATTGATAATGGTTTTAAGACATGGGCCGATTATTGGAATGGTAAGGCTGGCGGCGAAATGGACTTCAGAATGGAAGATTTGAACGAGATGATTTCAGAGGGTGATGATGCGTTCTTTAATCTAAAGTCGTTCAAAGAGAATCAAATCATTGAGCATTGCTTCCGTCCACCTACCGCATTACAGTTTTTTGCCGGTGAACAACCTGACTTCCCAGAAAAGAAAGAGGATGAGATACGCATACTGTCAATGGACTTGGCATTTGCAAACACCACTGGTTGTACAAAGAACGATAATACAATCATTACTCTTATGTCGGCTCATTGGGATAGTAAAAAGAATAGATTTGAACGTCATGTTGATTATATAGAGGGGCATGACGCATCTGATACAATCGGCGCATCTGATAGATTTAGATACCTTAAATGGGTATATGATGCAGATTATTGTCTGTTTGACTCGCGTAGTGGTGGTGAGGTAATAGCAAACCACCTTACAGAACCATTACCACGACCCGATTTGGGCGCAAGATGGGATTCGCGCGGCTTTGGATTAGCTGATAAATATCAGGTTGTATCTCAAGCCAAGATAGATGATTATCATAGCCGCACAGTTGATAAAAATGCTGTGCCATGCTTAATACCGATTATTGGTACACCAGAACTAAACTCTACCGGTTGGTTGTCATTGCGCAAACAGCTTGAAACTAACAATGTGAAATTCCTTATCTCTATGCAAGACTATCAGAACGAGCTAACAGATAGCGGTGAATATTATCAATATACTGCTGAAGAATTAGCTAATCAGCTTGAGCCGTATGGTCAAACTGATATGATGGTTATAGAGGCTGTTAATCTAAAGACGGTTATTAAGCAGGATAAAATCAAACTAGAAGAACCGCGAACAGGAACAAAGGATAGGATTGTAACTATCATGTATGGTAACTATATTATTGATTTAATTGAGAACGCATGGCAACAACAGTTGCAAGAAGACGAGTTTGATGTAGATTCCATCCAGCTTGTCTGGTGACAATATCAAAACAATAAAACAAAAACACTCAAAAATATAAAACAAAGAAAGGAGGGCGAAATTTGGCAGAACCGCTAGTAACATTTGAACAGGCTCAAGCCGTAACAGAGTTTGCACAAGCATTATATGCTTACGACCAGTTTGGTTTTTGGTCACCAATGTTGAGCAATCAGTTATTGCAGAGTTTGAATAACAATCCAGAAACCCCTAGTTCTGATAAAATCCGCAAGGCGCTTGCTGAATATAAAGAAAATTCAGAGCAAATTCAGGGCTATATGGAATATATGAAATTCTGGGATATGATATTTGCCAGAACTCTACAAGCATATTGTAATACTTTATCATTTGACCTACAGCCTGTTTGTATCAATGCTTTTACTCAGAGTGATTATGAATCAAGCGCATACCAAGAAGATAAGCGGCGTGTATATGATTTTTTGAACAAATTTGACTATAAGGCTGAATTTAGCAAAGTTGTAGCGCAGATCGTGACGCATGAGACATATTTTACTTGGTTCAGAAAGACGAAGTGGGGCAACAAAGGAATGAAATTCGCCCTACAGATTTTGCCGCAAGATAGATGTTTGCTTACCGGATATTGGGAAAAAGGACTGTTGTTTGATTTTGACATGAGCTATTTCCTACAAGCTGGTGTAGACATCAATGGATTTGACCCAGCATTTAAGAAATATTATCAGCGCGTATTTGGCTCTGAGGAAGAAGCGTTCAAAAATTATCGCCCAACAAACCCACTAAATAGACGAAATGGCGCATATGCTATGTGGACGCAAACATCTCCTAGTGATGGTGCATGGGCATTTAAGTGGAATCCTAGTACATTTAATAATACGCCCTTCTTAGCGCCATTCCTGAAAAATGCTATTGCTAATGATGATATTGCTCAGTTGCAGTATAACAAGGATATTGCGTCAGCCTATGCTATTCTAGCTGGCGAGATTCGTCTATTTGATTCGGCCAAATCTGGCACAAAGGCAAATCAGTTTGCCATTGACCCAAAGACACTAGGTGGATTTATGCAGAAGGCAAAGGCTGGCCTTGGCTCATTGTCAAAACTTGCCGCAATGCCACTTGAAAATGTTAAGTTCTATCAATTTGAGGATAAGAACCCGAATATGTATTCAACTCAGCTTGCTACCTCTGCTGGTGTTGGGTCTGGTATGAGCCGTGTTATTTATAGCTCTGATAGACAGTCCAATGCTGAGATTGAGGCTGGACTTAATGATATGTACCAGACTATGAAGCCGCTATATCCACAGTTTAGCAATTTCCTAGAATTTTATGTCAATCAGTTAACAAAGAAATACAAGTGGAAATTTATCTTTGACGGGTCTAATTATCCATTTGAGCGCGAGGCTCGATTTGATAAAGTGAAGAAAATGGCTGATTCTGGAATTGTTCTACCTATGCAGACATGGGCATCCGTATCTGGTTATCAGCCACAGGTATTTGAAGCAATGATGGCTGAGAGTAAATATACCGGTTGGATTGATAAATATACACAGCTCTTGAAAAATACTAATACAACCAAGGGCGGCTTAGATAACGAAGGTGGTAGACCAAGAGAAAATTCAACTACACTGACCGAATCTGGGGAAGCAAGCCGAGATTCATTAGAGTAAGGTGAAATATTATGATGTTATCAGAAAGAACAAGTGAAGCCCTAGATATTCTAGTTGGGCAGTATTTCCAGTTGAACCGTACATTTGATCGTTGCGTATCGTGGATGGAAGTAAAATTTGCTATGCCAAATGCCGCAAATATTATCCATCATAAGCTGGCGCATCTTTGGCCGCTTATGGCTGATACTGTAAGCGACTTTAAGCATCAGTGGAATATGACTACATACTATCCTGAGACGCGCGGCGATAAGCGCACATATGATAATCTTGAGCAAATGATGGGTACTATGCTTAGAGAAACACTTGATCTATATCAAGTTATTAAGCAGACGTATTATATTGCTAAAGAAGAAAAAGATTTTAACGCCAATGCTATGCTACAAGCGCTTATGCAGGATATGAACAAGGTTGTAGCACAGATTATTCTATTGGATGATAAAGCAAAACAAATGCCAACAGAATATGATGAATATGACCGTCATATTGATAGTTGGGGGATTGTTGGCTTGGAGGATTATCAATGATTATCCTTGGAATCCCCAAGAATCCAGAAGATTATTTCATTGCAGATAGCGCCCTAGCATGGGAACTGGATAAAGCTGGCTTTTCAGCTAAATACCTAGATGATGACGCGCATTATTATAAGCGCAATGCCAAATTACTAAAATGGCTTAAAAAGAATGGAATAGGAGGATAATACGCTAGAAAGGAGGAATCTATGATTGGAAACAATCAAGAATATTGCCGCAATTTTAGGAGCAATCCTTTCT
>ULOD01044110.1_pt1 | contig 18959 bp, 9 predicted proteins | sample 1952351 | NCBI WGS metagenome assembly ULOD01 (sample SAMEA4835596, study PRJEB28245) | human gut metagenome | biome: gut microbiome; material: fecal sample | place: Denmark | collected 2008 | reverse complement strand
TGGCAGCAGGTCCTGCTTCATACGGTATGACAGATACTCTCGGACGTATGCACAGTGATGCACAGTTCGCTGGTTCATCATCAGTTCCTGCACACGTAGAGATGATGGGACTTATCGGAATGGGTAACAACCCTATGGTTGGTGCTACAGTTGCTGTAGCTGTTTCCGTTGAGGAAGCTGCTAACGCTGGCAAGTTCTAAATAAAAACCTAGTATTTAAACGATTTAGAGGGCTTTTAGAGAGATCTAAAGGCTCTCTATTTTTTTGATTTTTAAATTCTTTGAAGGTTGAAATCAATTTTGATGAATACAAATTTGGCATGCTTGTATATTATGATGATGACAGCCATACATATGAAATATTGCTTTGATATTCAGCATTAGTTGGAAAACGGGAGTTGCTAAGGAATTTTACAGCAACTCTTTTGTTTTATTTTGTCAAGACTTGTTTTATATTTATTCGGTATTATAATTGCCTTACATATCAAATGGAAGGGGTGATTAAAATGGATAGAACTATAGTAGTAGAATATTTTGATGGCGAGAAGAAAGTAAAAAAAGTTATAATTTTAAAATAATCTCGCGAAAAATTGCCTTATACGCGCATTTGTGAAAATCTATTGACTTATGGTTGATTTAGGGCTAAAGTGTGGCTACCAATCGGAAGAAAAAACAGTAGGCAGCAATATAGATTGACACATAAAATATTTGACAGCACATTTAAAAAGATACTTACGCACTCCTGAGAATATAGCGTCGTTGAAAAGCCTCATAAAAACAGATATAATGGGTAGCATAGATAAGAATATTGAACTTGGAAATATAACACTTGAGGATGGGCACAGCTTTATGGCAACTCGGAAAGAGGTTGAATTAATATCCCGATTTCAGAGAAAAGGCCTATATCAATGAATTCTGAGAATTATATATAAGACATTTGAAATAAACAAGGAGGGCATGAGATGGGCATTTATTTTAATCCAAGTAATGACAGTTTTACAAAGGACAAGAATAGTGAATTGTATCTTGATAAGACAGGTCTGCTTGAATATCTGAACAGAGTTATATGTACAAATGCTAATTGTATCAGTGTCAGTCATGCCAGACGATTTGGTAAGTCCCATGCGGCATTTGATCGTGCACTTCAGAATTTTATTTTTGACAAACGTCAAAAATATTGTATAATATACTTAACAAGACAGCCGAGCGATAGATACGTCCTATCCGTCCGGCAAAAACCATTTTAAGATGAAACACCTCATAGCTTAGTCGGCTGAGGTGTTTTTCTTATTTTCTATGATTCAGAATTGTCACAATAAGTATCGCAACGGTTAATATAACCATGAATTCCTCATATGTACTCATAAGGCACCACTCCCTTCCAAGACTCGAACGGATATGGTGTAACACCCCTCGGCTGCCCGGTTAAATACATTATTCTATTTTCATACAGAAGTAATTTTGATATATATACATTTTGGAGATTCCTATATAACGTAAAACACCTCGCATTAACGCGAGGTTGGATTTAAAAAGAGATTTAAGAACACAATAATATTTTATAACCACATACCACCTTCCGGAATACATTAAACTATATCATGGACAAGGAGGTGAATACGCATGGACAGATTCGCAGTATATCTTGTAGTTGTTGCGGTTCTTTGCACTTTGATATCGGTAATAACGGAATTTACGAAAGAGGTAGGAGTGCTGAAGAAGATCCCTACCTCTTTTCAGGTTCTGATCACCAGTGTCATTGTGTGTGAGGTGGGACTTTTGGTTGGACTATCATTTTATCACATAGCATTTGTGTGGTATTATCCTGTGGCTGCGTTTTTCGGGGCATTTGTCATTGCGATTATATGTAGCCGGGGATGGGACTACCTGATATCGATATTCAAGCGGTTTTACAATGGCGGAGATAAGGAAAAGTGGCATGAATAAAGGCGTCATGACAGTGGCACATGTAATACGAGACAGATAAGTATAAGTTCGGAATAATGATCCTAAGATTGTCTCCTGATTCAATGTCTGGAATATTATATACAGACAAAAGAATTCAGGAGACAATTTTATGGCTTCTAATAAGGTTCCATTAAAGGGCTACATGGATGGTATAGATATATCCGCATGGCAGGATACTATAGATATAACTAAAGTGCCATGCGATTTTGTGATCGTGAAGGCGACGGAGGGCACGGACTACAAGAACAGATTTTTTGCAAAGCACTGTGACCAGTCGATGAAAGCGGGAAAACTTCTGGGGGCATTCCACTATGCAAATGGTGGCGATCCCCACAGGGAGGCTGAGTATTTCCTTGCATACAGTAAGAAATATGTGGGCAAAGCCATACTCGTGCTTGACTGGGAGGGGCAGAACAACCCACAGTTTGGCAGAAGTGACAGGGCATGGTGCAAGGAGTGGTGTGATTATGTGTACAGAAAAACCAGGGTAAAACCGCTGATATATATTCAGAAGAGTGCCATGGAAAATGTCAAAAATCTTGGCTACAGGCTGTGGGTCGCTCAGTATCCTGATTATGAGCAGACTGGATATCAGGAGCATCCGTGGAATGAGGGGCAGTATGATTGTTCTATCAGGCAATACACTTCTGTAGGCCGGCTTCCGGGGTATGAAGGAAATCTTGACCTGAACAAGTCTTATATAGACAAAGCGACATGGAGAAAATGTGCTGCGATAAAGACTGGCAGTGATAAGGGAAAAACGAAAGGGAAAGGCTCTGACAGCAATAGCGGGAAAAGTAATTATAAGAATAGAAAAAAGAAAAGCATAGATGTGATCGCGAAGGAAGTCATAGCGGGCAGATGGGGGAACGGCGAGAATCGAAAAAAGAGATTAAAAACGGCGGGATATGATTACGATAAAGTTCAGGAGAAGGTGAACGCTATAGTGAAATTCTCACAGAAGAAATCGATAGATGTGATAGCCAGAGAGGTCATAGCCGGCGACTGGGGAAATGGCGATGACAGAAAGAACAGGCTGAAGAAGGCAGGGTATGATCATGTCAAGGTGCAGAATAAGGTAAATGAGATGCTTGGCAGATAGCTGCAGGTAAATGACATAAGAAAAATGGCAGGAGAACGAAGTATAAAATTAGTTCCGGCAAAAATGAAATTTATATGAAGTATCATCCACACCTGTTGACTAAGCGCAATATATACTATAGGATAGTGGAAAACAAAAGCCCCCGTCAGGGATACATGAAAGGAAAAGGTGATATATATGCCATATTATGGATTTTATTTTGACCCAACATATCTGTTGGTTCTCATAGGCGTGGTTCTCTGCATGATAGCGTCGGCAAGAGTCAAGACCACATACAAGAAGTATGAGAAGGTGGGATCGCGGTCAGGCTACACAGCGGATCAGGTCGCATACATGATACTCAGGAATGCGGGGATAACGGATGTTTCCATACATCATATCTCAGGAGACCTCACAGACAATTACAATCCTAAGGAGCATACGCTCAATCTGTCGGACAGCGTGTATGGTTCCAGATCCATCGCAGCGATAGGCGTGGCAGCTCATGAGTGCGGACATGCCATACAGCATGCAAATGCATATGCACCGCTCACCATCAGGTCAGCCATCATTCCAGCGGCAAATATAGGCTCAGCCATATCATGGCCGCTCATACTTATAGGACTTCTCATTCCGAGGGTTGATTACCTTATAACACTCGGAATCATACTGTTCTCACTGGTTGTTGTCCTACAGTTTGTGACACTTCCGGTGGAGTTCAATGCATCGAGAAGAGCCATGGCGATACTGGAGGGCAGCGGATATCTCTATCCGGATGAACTCAAGGGTGCAAGAAGTGTACTCACAGCGGCAGCTATGACATATGTGGCAGCCATGGTATCAGCATCACTTCAGTTGCTCAGACTTGTATTATTGTTTGGCAACAGGAGAAGATAGCGGAATTATAACAGAAAATATAAAAATGCATAAAAAAGTCTTGTGAATTTGTTGATAGTATTTGCAACTTTGCTATGGTAAAATGGCTAAAGTGGCAAAAATCTACATATTTGCAAGACTTTTTCTGTTATTGTGCACAATTATAACAGGAAAGTCTGCATAACAATTAATTAAGGGAGGGTAATTGATGAGGAAGAGAAGGCTACGAGGAGGTATAACGGCCTTGTCGGTGCTTGCTGCTATTGGCATGGCATCGGGAATAACGGCATTTGCGGCGGATGACACACAGTCTGAAGCTGTGGATACGGGAAAGGGACTGGAGTATGTATATGAGTCGTCAGGCTCTACACCATCAGGTGTCACGCTCAACGGCAATTCGGTAATCATAAAGCAGTCGCCGAATTCCACTGACAGCGAGCAGTTATTCAATATTTACAATGACAAAGACAGGGATGGAATCCTTGATGAGGGCGAGGAAGCTTTCACATTGGATGGAAACACGGATATACACTACGGTAAGATATATGGACTTTACCAGGAGAAGAGCAGCTCGCCGATCTCCATAACCATAGACGGTGCCGAACTGCCCGCCGTATATGGAGCTTTTGAGAGCACTGTTGAGACCCCGGAGAACATGACTGCGGTAACTATCAGTGTGAAGGGCGACGCAGCAGTTGAAAGTCTGTATGGACTTTTTAAGACATATTGTACTGGTGGTGTACTGATAGACACGGAGAAGTCAGTTACGATAAAGACGCTCTACGGTCTCAGCACATCGACCATAGATGGAGACATCACGGAGAATATCAATTATAGCTGTGATGGCAACACATTTGTCGCACTGGCTACAGATGGATATTACACAGGAAAAGCATACACGATAAATGGCGATGCAGTGTTCAATATGAAAGGAGCCAGCGTCAATTCAGTGTATCTCGTGCAGAATGGAGCTGTGCTCAGCAAGACACTGACGGCCAAGGTGACTGATTCCAAGGTAGACAGCCTGAACGGAGTTTCCCAGGGGGCAAAGGTTGATGGTGACGTGAGCCTTACATTTGACGGAATATCAGCCGTAAAGGATGGAAGCAGTGCCAGTGTATATGGTGCGTCAAGTGCGACTATCCTTGGAAATCTGGACCTTAAGCTGAAAAGCCAGTCTGGATCAGAGATGTCTGTGTATGGCACCAATAATACAAATATAAAGGGAAATGTAAATGTCAGCGTTGACGGCTCAGGAGCAAAGTTCAACACCATATATGGAATGTATGGCGGTATGCTGGGCGGAAGGGCTGATATAGATATAAAGAACTGCGCTGCCGGTTACACAACATGTGGCATGAATTCGGTTTCGTTCAGTCAGACTCAGCCGGAGGAAGAAGGAACATATACGTATACTGTGAACATGGAGAATATCACTGGTGCCAGCGGCAGGGTATATGGAATTTCAAATTGTTCCGGTATCACTTCTGCCAGCGTTGTAATGAAGGCTGTGGCAACAACAGATACATTAAATGGCATGTATCTGAGCACAGGTGTAAAAGGTGATATAAAGGCAGAACTTTACAACTGTAATGCAGCCTATGTAAATGCTCTGGAGCTGTCAAATGTGACGGTAAATGGTTCTGTAGATGCCATAGTTTCGGGCTGCAGCATTACGAGATCTCTGAATGTAGAGCAGGGCGGAAGCATCAGTAAGGATCTTAACATAAGCGTCAGCAACGTTATCAGCAGTTCAGCACAGTTTGTATACGGCGGTAGCTGTCTGGGAAATATGACGGTCAATGTGGATGGCATGAATGATGAATCCATAGTAGACGAAAATGGCAATCCGCTTGTGAACTCGTATGAATACGCGGGCAGCGACATGTTTACCATGATGGGCAACTTTGCACTGGCAGGGGAACTCAAGGCGGATATAGCAAAGATACATTTTGCAAAATGTGGACTCGCCGGAGGTGATTACAGTTGCGGAAATATCGGAACAAAGGTTGACATAACGTTGTCAGACAGCAGTATAAATGGACTGGCGGGAAATAATATTTTCTATCTGGCAAATGAGAGCTATTCCGGTTCAACCGAGAATACAGTTCCTGTTGATATAAAGATCAACAACACAGATTTTACAAATGCAGACGGAATAAGCTTCCAGATGTATATAGGTAATAACAAGGATGCAAAAGTTGCATTTGATGACAAGTGTAGTATGCCGGAGAAGTATTATATGGCTCCAAGCATGAATACCACCGGCTCATCTGTCATAACCTATGGACAGAATATATATTATGGCGGACAGAATCTTGTGATAGACAAGGATGTAACTGCTGACAATATTTACTTTGGTAACTTCACAGAGAACGGAAGCCAGGGCAATGCCGTGATCGTTATCAACAAGGGGGTAACGTTAACTGCAAAAGAGGGTATATATGCAGCAGGCGGTTCAAATATACTCCACAGTGGAATCCTCAAGGGAACATTTAAGGCAACTGATGGGTATATGCCAAATATATTCTCAAAGGGGGGCGTAATAGAGGACTCGGCTGTAGGGAATGTTGCAAATGTAAATTATTCATTAGATGTTGTGTCCAACGAGAAGGCCGCAACGTACACCATGACAGGCAAGACGTCACAGTATATTGATCCTGATGGTACATATGTCAAGGGCGGCGCAGATGTCAAGATAACACCGACAGTGAACAAGGGATATATACTTGACAAGGTGACCTTCAGAGGTCAGAGCGACACAGCGGAAAATTCAGCGGTTGAATCAAATGGCGTGTACACGTTCAGCATGCCGAATGAGCCTTGTACAGTGATGATCGCAACGACAGGAAAGCAGATCGTGGTATCCAAGACAACTGTTGATCCATCGGCACTGCTTGGAAAAGAATACACAGCAGCTTCACCTCTCTATGACATGGCAGATCTTGTCATATCAAACGACGCAAGAGAGGGCGAGGTTACATACGAGATCGACGAGACAAATGGTCTTCCTGAGGGACTCACATTGACCGATGGCAAGATCGTCGGAACGGCAAGAAAGCTTTATGAAGACGGAAAAAATGTCATAGTCCATGTGACAGGAAGAAACGGTTCAAAGGCACAGCTCTCATTGAATGTGATTGTCTCAAATGAGGAGAAGAAACAGGACAACCAGGATGGCCGAATCGTAGTTGATGAGGATGAGAAGACTATATGTCTCAACGGAACATCGGTGGTCATTCAGGCAAAGGACGACACAGATACAGAGATATACGTGGACGACAATCAGGATGGACAGGCAGATGGCAAGACACCTCTGTACACCGGAGATCTGTCGGAGTACACGATAACAGGTGTCGAGGACAACGCCATAAGACGAAGCATCAGGATCACCATGACGGGGGGAAATGTAAAAGCAATATACGGTGCAAAGGATTCAGAGCTTTCATATAAAGGCGGCGATGCGGTGAGTATAAATATCCGTGGTGGTAAGGCAGCAACTATGTATGTTTTGTCGAATTCAACCGTGGATGGAACCATCGCATATGAGATCGCAGAGAACACTGTAGATAAGGGCGGATTTGCAGCGGATACAACATCAAAATATACCGGTGCATTCATGAGAAACAGCAAGGATATCGTAACTATCAGAGGAACCTATGTTGTGAATAAGAAGCTCACGGCAACGGCTCTGATAATCTATAACAGTGCGGCAGTTGATGTAAATGCTCCGGTTGAGGTAACGGATTATGTGTCACTGAACGAGAGATCATCCGCAGTATTTAACGATACGCTGGCCGCTGACCGGCTTGGTTATTCAAAGTATGCCAAGGCAGTTGTGAATGGAGATACGAAGCTTGCGGCTCTCAATATGACACAGTATGACACGACACTCACAATAGGCGAGGATGCGCTGTTTGATGTTGGCAAGGTCAACATGACATCAGGCTGGGCAAGAGTATATCAGAAGGGTACGCTCAAGTGTCCTTCAGACCGGTTCAGCAACAAAGGTGTGTGGGTGGCAGCAGGAAAATTTGCAGATGATATAGATGCCAACGGCTGGACAGGAGTGTATTACAGCTATGCAGGCGGCTCAACAAACATGGACAACACATCAGCAAAATTGGCTGCACAGTCATATGTAGTTGAATATGAGAATGTCAAATATGTTGCCTGCAAACAGGCGATTACAGTTAGCTATACCGATGTGCCGGGTTACACAGCCTATGTGTCGGCAAATGGCGGCGAGCCGGTACAGGGAAGCAACGGAAGTGCAAAGGTGACAGGCCCGGATTCATCTATGTCTATTGTAGTGGATTATGTGGCAGACCAGATAGACATCAGTAAGGAATACGCAGATCCGACTCTGGCGGCGGAGACCAAGTACACAGCGGCTTCACCAGCGTACGATCTCACGATCCTCAAGGTTACAGGAGATACCACAAAGGATTATGGAACTGACATGCAGTACAGACTGAAGAGCGGTTCGACACTTCCATCAGGACTTGTGCTTGAGTCGGGTAAGATAATAGGAACAGCCAAGAATGCAGGTGAAAGCACAGTAACTTTTGTCATAACAGGACGAAATGGAGCATCGGTTGATTTCCCAGTGGTATTCAAGGTACTGCCGGCAGGCACGGAGATACCTGATATCAACAAGCTTGGTGTATCTGTGAACACAGAGGATAAGACCATTGATCTCGGTGGAAATTCGGCAGTGATAATAGTTGATCCATCGGACAGCAGCAAGAGCTCAGTATATCTGGATGCTGATCACAACGGAGTGGCAGACGACAACAGACCACTCAGAATAGACGGAGAGGTTACATATGATCTGTCAGGCTACAGCATATCAGGCTATACGGACACAGCAAATAAATACACCGGTGACATATCGGTGACACTCAGAAGCGGAAATGTCGGCAATATATGTGCTGCGGGTTCAACTGACAGCAAGGCAGACCGAGTGACGATAGATGGAAATGTAACCATGACGATCATGGGCGGTTATGTGTCAGGCACTGTAGCTGCGGCAGGAAACGCTGATGTCAAGACAGTGACCTTCGCGGCAGAGGACGGAAGAGCAGGAAGCGTGGTATACGGTGCGTACAATACAAATGCGGAGAAGGTAGACTTCACATTTGCAAAGTCTGCACAGATGTACACACCGGAATCAACCAAGTCTGAGAATATGTATGTCACATCGGGTGGATCAGTATCCGGTGATGTGGATATAAGAGTTGGTATAACTGATCATTACAATACATTTATATACGGTGCGGATTACATGAACAAGCGCTCCTACTTCAACGGAGTGTCGAGAACAGCCGTATCTGGAAATGTGAACTGTGTGGTTGATGGAAGATGGTGCGCTGAGAAGTGCAACAACTTTGTTCAGCAGTCAGATGTGAAGGGAGATCTGTATGCCGAGATAAAGTCAGGAGAACTCAGAAAAAATGACGTCAACAATGAGCATAGCAAGGCATTGGTATTTAACTATGGTCACAGCATTGGAAATATATACGTCAAGGCAGGAACAGAGGGCGCTGTCACAGGTGACTTTGTACTTGCGGCAGGCGGTAAGGTTGGCAAGGTAGAGTATGTAGACGAGAATGCAAAGTCCACAGCTACTGTAAAGGGCACCGCTGACAATTACCAGGTTGAGAGTCTGGGTTCACTGTATATGTCTCTCGCCGGCAAATTAACTATAGGCGGAGACTACACACTTGACAGAGATGTGGAGGTAAAACAGCTTGAGATACTCAAGGATTCGAAGCTGACCATCGCCGAGGGCGCAGTTCTTACAAATACGTCGATAGCGACAGTCACCGGTGATGTTGAGAACCTTGGCACATGGAATGTGGACGGTGCTCTGACCATGACAGGATCACTGGTCAACAGAGGTGCATGGAACCTGACAGGAAATGTTCAGGCTTCAGCAACAGTAGATAACTACGGAGAGATCACAGCCACAAATAGTGAGAGACTCACGCTGAATACAAGTGCAAAGCTCATCAACAGAGCAGATGCACAGTGGACATTTGGAAACCTCACAAACAGTGCAATGATCGTAAACTATGGTAATATGAAGCAGCTTGCATATACGTCAAGTCTTGGAAGCGGAAGCATACTCACCACAGTGATCCCTGATATGGTGTACGCACTGAAAAATTACAGCGTCATTTTCTACAAGCTGGATGTGGATTATCCAGAATACTGCTTCAAGGATGGCGATGCAAAGATAGAGAAGAGCTCATCGGCAACAAGATGTCAGAAGAAGTCAGGTGTTGACGGTGACGATGCACTCTATATACAGGGTGGCAAGTCGTTCTACATCACAATAGACGGTGAGCCGATAGATGGAATGGCGGTGGATTCAGTTGTATTTGGACCGGATGACACAGTCATGACTACAAGTAACAACCGTCTCTGGAGCGGCGTCATGACATATGAGCCGGCAACAGTTACGGTAAATATGGCAAAGCAGGAGGCCGTAAATATAACTCTCGCAAAGACAGAGGATACAGTTAAGGCGCAGGTTGGAAAGACAACCACAAAGGATGAGCCATTATATGATCTGACAGCCATAGAGATCCAGAATGATGAAGCGGTGGACAACGGATATGTGTCATACTCTCTTGCAAAGGGACAGACACTTCCGGCAGGACTTGTGATATACGATGGAAAGGTATATGGAACACCAAAGACTGCAAGTGCTGAGGCACAGACAGTCAAGTTTACGGTGAGAGGACAGAATCAGACAGTGGCTGAGTTCACACTGATCATATCCTGCGTGGAGAAGGGAATACCTTCATTTACTGCCGGAAAGGCGGGCGACGCATATGCCGGCAAGACCCTTGCGGATGTGGAGCTTCCGACATCGGCAGCAGGAAAGTACATGTGGGCAGATGGAACACAGCAGGTAGGCAAGGCCGGAACAAGCGAGACCTACGATGCATACTTTGTTCCAGACGACACAGCAAACTATGACTGGAGCAAGATCGATGCAGCAGAGGGAACATATGAGGAACTGGAAGACGGAAGTGTGAGAATTGCAGTGAAGCTTTCAGTGTATGTGAGAAAGCAGGATCCTGTATTTACAGTTCCGGAGAACGTCACAGCTACATACGGAGACACTGTTGGCAAGATACTCCTGCCTGAGACAGCAGGTGGAATGTTCATCTGGGAGAATGCAGATGAATCTGTGGGAGAGGTTGGAACAAAGACTTTCCTTGCAACATTTGTACCTGAAGATGAGGATGTATACGAGAGAGCAGAGCATGTGGAGATAACTGTTCAGATTCTTCCTGCAAATGCAGTATTTACTCAGGCGATAGATTCACTGAGTGCTAAGGAGAATATGACTCTTGCAGACATAGAGCTTCCAGAGCGTGAGGATGGAGTATACACATGGTATACAGACAGAACGACAAAGGTTGAGGATGGCAATACATACAAGCTTTGCTTCAAGCCTGCAGACACAGTAAATTATGACTGGACATCAGTTACAGGATGGAACAGGGCTTACAATGGAGTTGTATTCAATGTAAAGATCACCGTCGAGAAAGAGCCGGAGCAGCATGTACACGATTACGGCAATAAGTACAAGAGCGACAGCAGATCTCACTGGTATCAGTGCTCATGTGGAGAGAAGTCAGGCCTGGCAAATCACACATGGGACAAGGGAGCGATAACGACCAAGCCTACAGACACAGCGGCAGGTAAGAAGACATTTACCTGTACCAAGTGTGGGTACAAGCGTTATGAGTCAGTAGCTGCCCTTGGAATAGACATAGGAAATTCCAAGAACAATGTGGTCGTAAGCGGTATAGAAAAGAATGGATATACATACACAGGATCACCTATCACTGTTAAATCGCTTGCGCTGAGGAGAGGCAAAACAACACTGAAGAATGGTGTGGATTACACCGTACAGTACAAGAACAACAAGAATATCGGTACAGCGACAGTAAAGATCACTGGTAAGGGTAATTACAGAGGCTCCGTCAGCAAGACATTTGCTATCAAGGCTGGCAAGGGCAAGATATATAAAGTTGCGCAGAAGGGCGTGCCTGGCTATCTGAAATATAAGGTGACAAATGCCGCTTCAAATGGCAAGGGAACAGTGACACTTGTTGGAAGTACAAGCAAGAAGAGCGACAAGAAGTTCAAGTCACTCACGGTTGCATCCAGTGTCAAGATCGGTGGAGTGAACTTCAATGTTACGGCTGTAGGAGCGAAAGCATTTACAGGACGCAAATATCTCACCACGGTTGTGATCGGAGGAAACGTTAAGACCATAGGAGGTGCAGCATTCAGCAAGTGTGGAAAGCTTGGAAAAGTTACCATAAAGTCTACAAGGATAACGACTATCGGTAAGAATGCTTTCCAGGGTGTCAAGAGCAATGTGAAGATATATCTTCCTAAGAAGAAATATGACGCATATGCAAAGAAGCTCAAGGCGAAGGGAATGAACACTCCTAAGAAAGCGGTATACAAAAAGTCAAAATAAATGAAATGCGTTGATGCATTGGCGGGACAGTCACAGATGATGTGGCTGTCCTGTTTTTTATGTGAAGATCGTTCTGGTGTAAAACCATGAGTGTAGTGACAGGAAAGATATAATCTGCTATACTGAACATATGTTTGCAAATATATGGAGGACTGTATGGATAATTTTATAGATGAACTGAATGAACAGCAAAAGGAGGCAGTGACCACCACAGAAGGGTATGTGCGCATAATTGCGGGAGCGGGAACCGGCAAGACAAAGGCGCTCACATACAGGTATGCGTATCTGGTGGATGAGCTTGGAATATCCACATCGAATATACTGTGTGTCACATTTACAAATAAAGCGGCGAGGGAGATGAGCAAACGTATCAGACAGATGATCGGGGACAGTGATACGGGATACATCTGCACATTTCACGGCTTCTGTGTGAAGCTTCTGAGGGAGGATATCCATGCCATCAATTATCCCCAGAACTTTGTGGTGATGGACAGCGAGGACACGGAGGATATACTCAAAACGGTGTACGAGAATGCCCATATACAGTCGAGAACATATACATTTGACATGGCCAGGGATCACATATCGGCGATGAAGAACGAGATGCAGCATATCGCATATTTGGCGGACATAAGCAACGACAGACTGCTGGCGGATTATGAGAAGGCTTCAGACATACCTGAAAAAGTATTTCTGGGATACCTGTACGAACAGAAGAAGGTGTATGGACTTGACTATGATGATCTCATAACCATTGCGCTCCACATCCTCAGAACCGATGCGGAGAAATGCCGCAAATGGCAGGAACGCATGATGTATGTCATGGTGGACGAGTTTCAGGATGTCAGCGGTAACCAGTATGCGCTGGCGGAGATACTCAGCGGTTATCACAGGAATCTGTTCATCGTGGGCGATCCGGATCAGACTATATATACATGGCGCGGGGCAAGGATAGAGTACATACTGGAATTCGACAAGAACCATGAGAATACACAGACCATATTCCTCGACACGAATTATCGTTCAACTCCTGACATACTGGCGGTGTCCAACTCACTGATCGAGAAGAACAGGAACAGACTGCCCCACAGGCTTGTGGCTGTGAAGCCGTCTGAGGCACGCCCTCTGTACGTACATTCCAGGACCACCGGGGATGAAGCTCAGTGGGTGACAAATGAGATAAAAAGACTGGTTGAGGTGGGCACAAAGTACAGTGACATAGCCGTTTTGTACAGGTCACATTTCGTGTCGAGAAGCATAGAGGAAGCATTTATCAAGACAAAGATCCCGTATATCCTCTACAGCGGAACGGAGTTCTACAAACGCAAGGAGATAAAGGATGTGCTGGCATATCTCAGGATGGTGGCATACGCGGATGATCTGTCATTTCGCAGGGTGATAAATGAACCAAAGCGGAACTTTGGCAAAAAGAGAATGTCGATGCTGAAGTCGTACTGTGAGACTCACAGATGCTCACTGTACAGCGGTCTTCAGGATCTTCTGGAGGAGAAGACTGTTAAGTCGACAGGTGCTTCAGCCTTTGTCGATATCATAGATAATTTCAGGAAGACATACAAGGAGAAAAGTCTGTCTGATCTTGTGACGGAGCTCATGGCCGCCACGGGCTACGAGGCGATGCTCAGACAGGCTGGCGAACAGGAAAGGCTGGACAACCTGGCAGAGCTGAAGCAGTCGATAGACGAATATGAGAAGACCTCTGGTGAGGAGAACACACTGGAGGAATATCTGCAGAGCATAGCTCTCTACACGAACAATGACAGGGAGAAGGACAAGGATTCTGTGACGATGATGACCATACACACCGCAAAGGGCCTGGAGTTCCCATATGTGTTCGTGTGCGGTGTAAATGAAGGCATATTCCCAAGCAAGCACGTGGATACTGAGGCGATGCTCGAGGAGGAACGCCGCATGGCATACGTGGCGTGCACCAGAGCGGAGCGCGGCCTGTACATCAGCGATGCAGAAGGCCTGAATTATGATGATTCATTTAGATATCCTTCTAGATTCATATTCAACATAGACCGGGAAGCCATCGGTTACGTGAACGAGCTCCCGCAGCGCCTTGTCGACGACACCAAGAACTACATAGCCGCAAATGAAAGCCGCTATATGCCGCTGGACACCGAGCTAAAGCCCGGCGACCGGGTGAGACATAAGGTGTTCGGCGAGGGCACTATAACCGGTATCAGGGGAGATATAGGGTGCTATGTGGTTAAGTTTGATAGGGTGGAGACGGAGAGGAACTTGAAGATTGGGGTGGGGCTGGAAAAACTCGGTTAATGAAATAGACATGGGCAGACCACTAGAATGTGGGCTGTCCTTTTCACTTTGTTTGGTGAGGAAAAAACAGTACAGCAAATGGAGTAGAATTGTATAAAAGGGTTTTTAGAAGGCGGTATGGTAAAAGGATGGTTAAGATTGTTAATTATGTGGAAACAATGGCATAAGTAGTCGGAAAAAAGAGGAAGAGCAGTTTTACATATAGAAAGATATATTGTAAAATATAAAAAGGTGTATGCAAAACGAAAGGACATAAAAACTATAACATTTGTAAAACTAAAATATAAACTGTAATAAAAGCTTGTATTTTATATAAATCATAAAGGAGGTAAAATGTATTATTTTCTTCATACAGTGAGTGTGATAATTAGACAGTTTTTTGTATCAAACCCATTTGAAAATGCAGCCATAGAAGTACCATTTGGTCCAGTTTTTTTCAACATGATAATAGGGGCAGTGCTTGTGCTAATTACATATATGGTTGTAGGGATATTTTATAAAAGAAGAAGTTCGCCAGCAGTAGGTAGTATGTTATTTCTCTTGTTTTATTTAGTACATAATGGGTTATTGGTATTGATGTCGAAAGCCGAATTTAATAAAATTATAATTGGAATTATACTAGTGGCATATATCGCATTTCTTACTGTTTCAAAAAAGGTAGTAATGCGCATGACATGTAGTATTTGATATAAAAAGAAAAAATGCAGGAGAGATTAGATGATAGACACCAAGAAAGAACAGGAACGAGATGAACTTCATCGCGCCATCTGGGCGATAGCAGATGAATTACGTGGAGCTGTGGACGGATGGGATTTCAAGAATTATGTATTAGGAACGATGTTCTATAGATATATTTCTGAAAATCTTTGTAATTACATAAATGAGGGCGAGGCAGATGCTGGTAATGCAGACTTTGATTTTGCTGTTATGCCTGATGAGGATGCAGAAGAGGCTAGAGACGGTCTGGTAGAGGAAAAGGGATTCTTTATTCTTCCGAGTGAGCTGTTCTGTAATGTCAGAGCAAGGGCAGCGGAAGACGAAAATCTAAATGAAACGCTTGAAAGCGTATTTAGGCATATAGAGGATTCAGCAAAGGGCAGTGAGGCAGAGAATGATTTTGCAGGACTCTTTGATGACTTCGATGTTAATAGTAATAAGCTTGGTTCTACTGTTGCCAAGAGAAATGAGAAACTTGTAAAGCTCCTCAATGGAGTGGGAGATATGAATCTTGGCGATGTGAAAGATCATTCTATAGATGCATTTGGCGATGCGTATGAGTACCTCATGACTATGTATGCGTCAAATGCAGGAAAGTCCGGCGGTGAGTTCTTCACGCCTGCGGATGTGTCTGAACTTCTTACAAGGCTTGGAACAGTAGGCAAGACAGAAATAAATAAGGTATACGATCCTGCCTGCGGATCTGGTTCATTGTTGCTTAAGGCGGAAAAGGTCCTTGGCAGGGATGCCATCAGAAACGGATTCTATGGACAGGAGATAAATATAACGACATATAACCTCTGTCGTATAAATATGTTTCTTCATGATGTAGGCTTTGATAAGTTTGATATAGCATGTGAGGATACACTTACCAGTCCGCAGCATTGGGATGATGAGCCATTTGAGCTTATAGTGTCTAATCCGCCGTATTCAATAAAATGGGCTGGTGACGAGAATCCTCTTCTTATAAATGATCCAAGATTTTCTCCTGCGGGAGTATTGGCGCCTAAGAGCAAGGCAGATATGGCATTTATAATGCATAGTTTGGCATGGCTTGCGTCAAATGGAACTGCAGCGATAGTATGCTTCCCTGGCATTATGTATCGTGGCGGCGCAGAGCAGAAGATCAGAAAATATCTTGTAGATAATAACTATGTGGATTGCATCATACAGTTGCCAAGCAATCTGTTCTTTGGAACCTCAATAGCAACGTGCATTATGGTTATGAAGAAGAATAAGACAGACAATAAGACTTTGTTTATAGATGCAACCAAGGAGTGTGTCAAGGTTACAAACAACAATAAACTGACACCAGAGAATATAGATAAAATTGTAGAAACATTTACAAAGCGTGAAGATGTTCAGCATTTTTCACATCTGGCTACATATGAAGAGGTATCTACAAATGACTATAATTTGTCTGTGTCAACATATGTTGAAGCTGAGGATACAAGGGAAAAGATTGATATTGTAAAGTTAAATGCTGAGATTAAAGAGATCGTTGCTCGTGAACAGGTGCTTCGTGATGAAATTGATAAGATTATTGCAGAAATAGAAAATGGTAAAAATGAATGAAAAACAAATCAAAAAGCAACATTGGAGAGCATGAAAAATATAGATATGAAGAATGTTATGCAAAGATTTTGTTAGAGAGAGTATATCCTGAGATGTATACAGATTTGTCAATTCTTGATAAACCCGATTTGCAGAATGATGTATTACAAGTAGGTGTAGAAGTAACGAGTGCTGTACCAAGTTCTTTAAGAGAGGCTAAGGCATGTTGGATAAAGGCAAACAATACCAATGATAAGAAGATAAAAAGTAAATATGTTAAAAGAATGGAGCAGCTAGGATATACATACACAGGAGGAGTGCAGAGCTGGCTTAGGGATGACCCTAATCAATTGGATATAGAGCAATTGTATGAGGAAACTTCTTTGTTAGATTTAGAAAAATCAATTACACAAAAGCTAGAAAAACTAAATAGAGGTGGATTCAAAGAATTAAAACAGATGGATTTATATGTAGATGCGATGTCATCACTTTTTTCAATAAATGAAGAAGATGTATGTAAAGTGGTAAAATCAGCCAATGTTGGGGAAAAACATTTCAGAAAGATAATTATAAATTTTATGGAAGATAATGAAATTGTCATGATAGATGCGGATGAAGAAAAGTATATGGTAAATTCATATGATAGAAAGCAATATGAATATGCACTTGCCGCTTTAGATATGATAAGGAAAGAGGATACAGAATGAGTAAACTGAGTAGATTACTAAAAGAACTGTGCCCAGAAGGCGTTGAATATAAAACACTAGGAGAGATAGCAAGTATAAGTAGAGGGGGAAATTTTCAAAAAAAGCATTATGTTTCAAATGGAGTACCTTGTATACATTATGGACAGATATATACGAAATATAATTTGTTTGTTAATGAGACAGATAGTTATATAGATTCTGAAGTTGCAAAGAAACAAAAATTTGCGGAACCGGGTGACATTATAATGGCAGTAACCAGTGAGAATGTCGAAGATGTATGTAAGAGTATCGCATGGTTGGGGAATGATAGAATAGCTGTAAGTGGGCACACTGCCATAATTCATCATAATCAAAACCCAAAATATTTAGTGTACTATTTGAGTAGCCAAATGTTTCAGGATCAAAAGAGAAAAATAGCTCATGGAACAAAGGTTATAGAAGTATCACCAGCGAAACTGAACGAAGTGAAGGTCGCTGTACCTCCGTTGGAGATACAACGTGAAATAGTCCATATTTTGGACAGTTTTACGTTGCTTACAGCCGAACTTACAGAAAAACTTACAGCTGAGCTTACAGCTCGGAGAAAACAGTATGAATTTTACAGAGATAAATTACTATCTCATAATGAAATTTATCCGATAAAGCCGATTTCTGAGTTGGGAAAGTGGTATGGTGGGAAAACACCATCTATGTCAGAAAAGAGCTTTTGGGAACAAGGGACAATCCCTTGGATTTCATCGAAAGACATAAAAATATCAACATTAGCAGATACGCAAGATCATATTACAGAAAAAGCTGTAAAAGAATCGTCTATGAAAGTATATCCAGCGAATAGTATTGCAGTTGTGACAAGATCCGGAATTTTAAAACATACTTTTCCAGTTGCTTATGTACCTTTTGAAACGACAGTGAATCAGGATATAAAAATACTTGTTGTGAATAAAGATGTTCTTCCTAGATATGCATTTCATGTAATACAGGGGAGAGGAAAAGATATTTTGGTAAAAACAAAAAAGCAAGGTGGCACAGTAGATTCTCTGGATTTTCAGAAGGTGCTTGCATATAAAGTACCAGTGCCACCAAAGGATATACAAGGCAAGTTAGTAGAGGTCCTTGACAATTTTGAAACAATTTGTTCTGATTTGAGCATTGGTCTGCCAGCAGAAATTGAGGCACGCCAGAAACAATATGAATATTATAGAGATGTGTTGTTGACATTTGCAGAGACAGGAAAGACAATCCTA
>ULOD01061496.1_pt1 | contig 19070 bp, 28 predicted proteins | sample 1952351 | NCBI WGS metagenome assembly ULOD01 (sample SAMEA4835596, study PRJEB28245) | human gut metagenome | biome: gut microbiome; material: fecal sample | place: Denmark | collected 2008 | reverse complement strand
GCGTCGTGATGGACAGGACGTTGGCGAGCTTATCAATGGAGCAACGGGCGAAAACATTTTGCCGATGGGGAAAACTCTTCCTTCTGCGAGGAGGAGAGGAACAATAGACGTAACTCCCTCTATTAAAACCATTAACGAAGCTATCAAGAGTATTATTGGAGGGACATCGGAAAAGTCGGTTGGACAGCTTCATAAATTGCAGAGAAGCATGACCAAGCTTTCCGAAAGGTTTTCACAAGGCAAGCTAACAGAGAGGGGCCAGCAGAAAGCATTGCTGAACTCTGTCCTCTCTATCGCTAATGCTATGGCTTCGGGGAGCCGGAAGTTTATTTCTAACCAACTTGCTGACAGGCTGGCTAATCCGAAAAGCAATGAGGCCTTCAATGCGGACATGAAAACAGCTCTTGATGCGACCGTTAGAGCGTTGAATGAAAGGGCAGAGGAAGCTAGTCGGAAACAGGCAGAAGAAATAATCCGCGCCCTGATGTCTAGGAAGGTAGAGGAAAACAAAAGACTAGAGAAAGAAAGCATAGCAAAAACCAAAGAGAAAATAAGGGCTGAAATTGCAAAGGCGGCCCGCGAAGAAAAAGCCTCAAAAAGACGTGAAAAGGCACGAACAAAAAAAGAAAAAGAAAAAGCTCTTCGGGATGCCCGCAGAGAAAGAGAGCGGATAAAAAAAATAATTAGAGAGAAGAAAGAGGAAGCAAAAAAGGAAGCTCAAAAGGCAAGAGAGGCGTTTAATAAAGAAATGTCATTCCTTCGCAATCTGATTACAAAAGAAATTACAAAAGATGTTAAGGAAGGACAAAAGGCAAAAGAAGCAGAGAAGAAGCTTGCTACTAAAAGCATAGAGAGCTTGCGGAGGTTAGCGGAAAATGCCTTCAAAGACACTAAAGGACGTTCGCGTTCTTTGGACGCACAAGCTAGAGAGGAAACTATGGACGCCCTGACGGTTATGGCTATGTCTCCCGAAGAGGTTGCAGTCCAGCTGGAAACCTTGGATAGCACCATAGATGAGCTTCAAAACCAAAAGGCATCAGAAGAGAATGCTCTAGAGTTGGAAAACTTGGAAAACCAAAAGAACCTCCTTGAGGTATTTGGCAGTGCGTTGTATCGGGAAAAGATGCCTAACGGAAGGTATAAGTATGCTCTCAATGCACAGCAACTTGCGGAAGCAGTTAAGACATTGAAGGAGCTACAGCGTGAAGGGCGACTCCGCAGGAAAAAGGTTAATGAACGTATTGAGCGCTTCTATAATGATTTTAACGCTAAAATCAATGAGCGAGTAGGAGGAGAGAAGAATCGTGATGCCCTTAGAAAAGCCGTAATGGAAAGGGACCAACGGGGGACGGGCTTTTTGGATAGAATCTTCACGCAATTCATGAGCCTTCAACAACTCCTCGAAGTGATGTCTTCCATGAAATCCTTTAAGGACATAGGGACATTCTTACAGAACAACGTCCAATTCGCAGAGCAACAGCGAGGGGTAGAAAAAGAAAAGGCTACGTCCAATGCGATTCGCATCATGCGTGGAATGATGGAGATTGCAGGGCAGAACTCTCCAAGGTATTTTGATGAGCTTTCTACAAAAACTATTCCCTTTATGGGGCATGAGCTAACCAAGTATGGCCTTGTAAAAGTCTATCAGACATTGAGAGAGAAGGATGGCTTGGATGTATTGAGAGAAAACCTTGGAGACAAGGGGATGGATTTCGGCAACTATCGTAAGTACCAACAGGAGTTGGAGGGCTTAAACAAGAGCCTTGATGATGGTGTTATTACTTCCGAAGAGTTTGAGTCCAAGTTGGAAGCCGTTGAAGAAGAATACCTTGCGAGGAAGGAAAAAGATATTGCCAAGCTATTGGAACTGCTTGGGCCGGATGGGCTTTACCTTGCTGACGAATTACAGAACCTGTATCGGGAAAAAGGCGAGAAGCTACGGGCGTTCATGGCAGAGAACTATGGCCAGACGGTTATCCTTGATGACTACTATACGCCCCGCAATATTGCCGCCTATAATACAATGCAAGAAGGGGATATGGATGCTTACAGTAAGGGACACGTCACAAGGACGGGCTTGCCCTCTTACGCAAAGCACCGGAACACTCCCTCTTCGGCGGCGCTCTCTCTGGAAATAAACCCTCTTGGGGAATATCTTCGTTATAGCTCTATCATGGAGGGGTGGATGACAGCTTCGGAACTGGTCAACTTCAACAACCGGGTATGGGCTAATCCCACCACGAACGCCCAGTTGCAGAAATTATTAGGCCCAGCCAATTTCGAGGCGGCAAACAAAGCCCTGTATTACTTCATCAACGAGGGGCGTGTGTATGCCCAAAAGAGCGTGTTGGCAGAGGTAATGGGGAAAGTGTTCCAAGTATTGGCTAAGACAAGGATTGCTTTCTCCTTGGCTTCTCTGGTGCGCTCTAGTGCGGCTTTGTTCAACCCTATCGTTGGTAGCAACTTCTCCATGATGGAAATTATCAAAGGCGTGGCAGAGGTGACAAGCGGGAACTATAAAGGTTTTACCCTTGAAGAGCTTCGTGACTTGGAGGCAATGAAGGAACGTAAGTACCGTGGATGGGAAGACCGTGTGCTTGCCGATAAGGCATTAAGCATTCCCCTGAAAAAACAAGCGCAATGGGGATATTGGCAGGAAGCGGGCATGAGCGGCCTTATGGCTTTTGACTGGTGGAGCATATCTTTTGTGAATCAGCTGACCTCCCACATGCTTGCTAATCGCGGTTTGTCGCATGAACAGATAAGATGGGAGCTTAACAAAAACATCTACCAGACGGCACAGCCTTTATCTACCTCCGCTAAGGCTATCCACTTGATGGGTGGAAGCTCATTTGAGCAAGCCCAGTTCCTTTTCTTGTCTGACGTGATGAACAAGTTCGGCCTAGTGATAATGCAAGGCAAAAAGGATGTTCCTTTCTGGGAGGCTTTTCAGGGAGCCTTTCGTGTTTATACTATTGCCGCTCTTGCTAATGGTCTCTTCAACGGCTTGGCTACAGGTTTGTTTGGCGATAAAGACAAAGAGGACGACTTCATGAGCAACTTCTTATTGACTTCGGTATTGAGTCCGATTGTCTCTGTTCCTATGTTCGGCGGGTTTGCAGAGTGGTGCGCTTCCCTTATTAGCGGTGGTAAGCAATTCAGTCTGGGACGAGCCGATATGGCTGATTTATCCAAATCAATTCAAGGCTTAGTCAGAAGTATTGTGAAGACGTATGAGACTGTATCGGAAAAATGGGACAAGGAAGGTGCTTTGACTACCAATGATTACATTGATATGGTTTCCTATGTAGGCAAAAATATTGGGAGTGTCGCATCGGCTACCACAATATTTGGTACTTCTGGGCAGAGTATGACCAAAGCTCTAGAGATGGTAGGTGCATTATCAAATGCCCTTTCACAAGCTAAGACGACCACACAGAAATTCCTTCCAGAGTCAGTAAATCCCCTCTATACCGAAAAAGAAGCTATGAAGGAGAGGGCTAGGCAGATAAGAAGGGAGAAGAAGAAGGCCAAGCAGGAAAACGGCGAAAGGTCAGCAACCTACAGAAAACTTTCTAGGGAATTAAGACAAATAAACAAACTACTCAAGATTAGAGGCTGGGAAGACTAGCCAACAATCTTTAACCAAGACAACATTGACCAATGACTGCAAAAAAAAAGACAACCGCCCGTACAACCGGGCTAACTGGCAATCAGTTTGCTAGCGTTGAGCAAGGTCGTTCTTATGTTCTGTCAGTACACTCTCCCTCTGGGGCAGGAGAGATAGAACTATTGGCGGCCGATAGCGACCAACAGAGCGAGCTGGATATGTTTAGCATGCTTTACGAGAAAATTGAAACAGCTAGGCAAATCCCGTTTATTGCAATTTCTCCCTTTGTTTTTGTAAACGTGGGGAGTAGCGATGTACAATGGCTTGTAACACCGGCAAATTTTAGTCTCGCCGTTCCCGGTGTGTCGTCCGGTGGCGGCGAAAGCTTTGACCCTACAGCTGACCAGAGCATCACAGGAGCTTGGACTTTCTCCAATATCTCCGTCCCTACCCCAACAGGAAATGGGAATGCTGTCAACAAAGGTTATGTAGATTCCAAGTTTGTAACAACTTCCACCTCTCAAACAATTACAGGCGGCAAGACTTTTGCTGATGGGGGGACGCTTGAAGTTCCTATTCCGACCTCACAAGGAATGGCCGCAAATAAACAATATGTTGATACGAGTGTTGTTACTAGAATAGGCCAACTAGCTATCAAGTTTAGCTCTCTAACCAAGGCAGAATATGACGCTTTGGAAACGAAGAGCAATTCAACCATTTACTTTTTAACCGACCAGAATATGTGGGCTATCGGTGACAAGGAAATTGTCACGTCGGATATGCCTGCGTAATAGCCCCCTCTCCCGATTTCGGGGGGGGGGCATAACTTTTTTATAATCATAGCAATGTATTTAACCACACTTGAATTAGTAGCGGAATCCGCTTTTGAGACGAATGTTTTAAAGATTCCGGCCTCGGCTCCTTCTGGTATTTACGAATTAGAATTTCCGGGAGGTATTGCTTCGTATTCTTTTAATGTATTTGCGTTTGAAAACTATGATTCTCTAGCCAGTTCTAACCAATCTTTGCTAGAACTGGCTAATCCCCCACTAATAGTCACCAACGGGACGGCGACGGTTCTTGAGTGGATGTGGGATGATGTGGAATCAGCTTCTATGGTAAGCATTCCTAATGGCTCCACTATCGCCTCTTTGAAGTGTTTCTTCTCTCACACTCAAGGGACGGAAACAAACTTGCTAAAACTAATGGGGGTGAATATATTTACATCCGGAATTTCTGTTAAAAAGGTAGTAGTAAGACAAATTGCCTGATTTTATTACTCGACATGAACAACACTTCATCCTAGTATACCAACAGTTGCTATTCCGGTAGCCGTTTTGCCTTGAATCCAAAATAAGGCACTGTATATAGGTGTTTCAATGTCATAAAGACAGGGCCTCCGTTAAAAGCGGGGGTCCTGTTTTTTATGCGTGTTCGAGCAACTTGTAAGCTTTCCTTACAAGTTCGATGAACTGTAAAGAAAAACTTTACAGTTGACCAAGGGAACAGGATTTGGTCTAATGCTCTTGGAAGAATTCTTTTCTTCTTTCGTTGTGCATATTCGAGCGGAGCAGCTTCGGGGTTTTTTCTCATGTTTTACCCGAAGCTGCTCTTCTTTTTTGTCTTGAAACAGGCCTGATGTAAAAAATATGTGTTGTATGACACAACTATAATTAACTAATAACCATATACTTATGTCACACAATGTTCCGTTTCGAGCGTTTTCGATGTCAAACTTTAGGCTTGATTTTTTGAGGGGTGTGTCGTTAAAATCTTGTTCAAGGAACAGGGCGGTTAAGTTGATTGTCTTCCTTTGGCCGCTCCAAGGCTCAATCTCCCTCGTGGTTAGCAACAACCAAGTGTTTAGCAAATAACTTGGTTCTCTACAAGAAAAGAGTTCGGATATGGCAAGCATATCCTTCATGATTTTTCAAAAGTTTTGATTTACGCCTATCGGCTATGGAGCCAAACAAAGTTGTGGGCTTGGTTAGAGAAACAAAGGGATTAGAAAATAAATGGTTTTAAAACAGTTCTAATTTGGAACACGTTGGTTAGATAAAGTATGTAAGAATAAACCATTTAATATTTAATTATCAGTTTTATTCCTTCGTTCGACTAACAGGTTGCATAGAGCGGCTAACAAGAGAGCCAAGTTCGAAGGTGTTAGCGAAACGATAACATAGACCACTTCGAAGTTATTAACTACCGTCTCCAACCAAAAAGGACGTTACACCGTATATACGCGCGCGCGAATTTATAAGAGAGGAAAACAATAACTTTTCTCTCTTCTGTATGACACTTTCAAAAAAAAAAACATTGATTACTCTCTCGTTGCTTATTAGTATTGCTACATCGTTAGGAGCTACATGGTATATTTCCTTCGATGTTTTGCCTTGAATCCAAGGCAGCCAATAACCAAAACTAATAAATAGTATGGAACGAAAAAAAATAAACGGAGAGGAATTTCCGAAAAGCATGTTGAGAGGACTTATTGCCATGTTTGACGATAATCCTGTCAGGAGCGCCATGTTTATTGCTGATTTTGAAGACTTGTGTAAGAAAGGTATTGATTTAAATCCTGATTGCAACGTCTGGTATAGAACCAGTCCTGACGTTATCGACTTAGTTGACGAATTGGAGATTTCCGAAGAGGGTAAAACAACCATTAAGAAGAAAATCTCCAATCTTATCGGAGCGCCTGTTTTTCATGTTGGTGAAATCGCTAAGACTGATTCGCTTATTGTGGCTGGTCTAGTCGAAGGCAAACTGATTGGCTTTGATAAAAAGTATTTCTATAAGATTAAATCCAAGCCTTACATGAAGAAGCTGAAAAAGGCGCTCTTCGTTTCCGCTTCTTGGGAAGAATTTATCAAACCTCTTATTTATACCATCAGAGGATTTGGGCTTGATAAGTGCGCTAGCTTCCCTAGTATTGAGGCGAAGCGTTCCGATGAAGAAGAAGATTAACCTTGCAGTCTTGAATAACTTTTTAACGTTCCTGAACAATGTTCATGAGCTAACCGAGCGAGGTTGGGTTCATGAGGCAACAGGGACAATGTATAAAAAGTGTTCAAAGCTTTTCGACACATTCAAAGAGTCCTATTCAGGCAATTCCCTAAGCCCCGATAAAGACATCGTTATGGATGAGGTTTCCTTAACAGAGACGCCTAGTGATGACGAAGTGCTTGAGGTGCTTAGGGAAGAATGTGACGAGATTTGCGAATACCTTTATGAGGTAGCCGGACAAGAATCATTTTTAGTTTCACAAGTAGATGAAATTAAAACTGTTTTGAGTCAGCAACTATTTGTTGCTAGGAAGGTGTAGCAAAACCCTGCCATATGAGTTTATGAGCTAGGGTAAAAATCAATCCAAATCAAACAACTAATCATATAAAAGTAGGAAGTGTGGTATATACCGTAGGTCAACCTTCCCGGCCACCTCGTAAGACCTCCGCACTACGGGCGTAAAATGCGTTAGTAGTGCGGAGTTTTTGTTTGTATAGGAAAACAATGAATGTTATTTGTCCATGTATGAAGACAACTTACACGTTCGAAGCGCTAGTAGAGGCTGTTGCTGTTCAGGCTGGGTTAGATACTAGTGTTCCCGAAGACCACACCAAGGCGTGTGAGCTTGCCACATGGATGCTTGACGAAGGATATTCTTCTATCGTCCTGACTCATGCGGCAGAGTTTGCAGAGGAAAAGGGTGTTCCTGCCAAATGGATTGCCCTTGTCGGTGCCATCATTGGTGCTGTTATTGCCTTTTTCTGTACTACTGGTTGTGCCAACACATCCTTTACTTTGTCTGGTGAACAGGGCGGGCAGATTAGCTATAGCGTTGACGAAAACGGGAACCTCATTATCTCCGGCAAGCCTCCTGTCGTCCAAAAACTCAAGAAGTGACGTTAATGCCGACAACAAAAATTGCTTCTCTTCTTCAAGTTGTTAAGGATTATAAGGAGATTGTAATCCTGTTCGCTCCTTTGGTGTGTTGCTTCTTTCTGTATCAGGACAACGTAAAAATGCGGCAGGACATGCTAAAGTTGCAACAAGACCAAGCTCATGCGACATTGAAGATTTCAGAAGCAATGGCTCAACAGGTAGAGCTTATTCGGCGCATTGATTATACTGTTACCTCTCTTCAAAACAAATGAATGTCATTATCGCTATCGACAAGCAAGATAAAGTTCTAACTAATATCGCATCAAACCTAGTAGAACTTCTGGATAAAGAGCTTCTAAATCCATCTCTGGACATAGTTCCTCTCACAAGGGATGTGAACCTGTTTATGTCTAACAGGTGGGACAATATGAAGGTTGATTTTATCTTGCGGTTGCGGACATCATACGTCACTTCTAATCGCAGTACCTATCAGAAAATCGTCTCTTCAAATACTCAAGGGCCTTTTGGTTTCAGGCTTCTTCATACGTCGCATTCGTTGTTGGAAAAAGAGGGGTGGGGGCAATACGGATTCAACCCCTGCACAGAGTTTAAGGGCCTCCCCGGCTGGATTGATTTCATGGATATTGAGCTTGCCAATATGGGCGACCCCAAAGATATTGCCGCTATCGGCGACGGAAAGGTTTTTGCTCAAAGCGCCGCTCAATGGATGAACAAGGCTGCCAACTGGTTACGGATTGGCAGGAAGAAAAAATAACTGTCAGCCAAAAAAGAAATCATCTATTTTCTCCAACTCCATTTTAGACAAGGGAGCCTGTTTGTGGTAAGCGGAAATCCCCGCCCGTCTTGTCCTTCGGGGGTTTATCAGGTTAAGAGGAATACATCTCTTGGTTTTAAAGTCTTTTCTGTATAGCTCTGCCCGGCGTTGAAAGTGTTTGCTGGCCGCTAAACAAAAGTCCATAGCCTTGATTTTATTCCCCATTAAAGTGTCCTTGATGAACATGTTAGGCGTATAATGGTATCTCTTGAGGAGCTTCCTTAGTCTCACTCCTTTAGCATAACCTCCGAGAACGTTATAAAACTGTTTATCGGTAAGCTTGTTTATGTATAGCATGCCTATTATGCCAGCTGGAATTTTTTAGATGCCTCACGCTGAAACTCTGTGTAAGTTTCAGGATAGCATAAACAATGGCCTAAACGAGAGAGGACGTATGCATCCGCTTCGTTGTTGTTGGATGTATCTACATCCCAGCGTTTGTAAACATTGGTCATCACCAGCCCTTTCTCTGCCACACCTTTCCCTGTTGCGAATTTTTTCAGGGTAGTCGGTGGGTAAACCAGAATATTGGACAACCCTGCATCAAACAGGTTTTGTTTCACAACGCCGCCAAGTTCTCCTAGGTGGACGATTTTCCCAAACTGCGAGAAGGCATAATTCTCTATACACACCAGAACTTCGCTAGCGGGCCTGTAGGCCAATATTTGTTCTGCGGCGAGCTTTATATGGTTAGCGAACTCGGAGAGCCGCCTAGGCCCCTTGTGGGGGCTTGTGAGGGTATATCTGTAGCCGTCCAGCTTGATGTCTTGGTAAAGGACGGAAAGCCCTGTTGCCGTCAGGGATAAATCCAGCCCAACCCAACAACTGAAATCTCTAAAAACGTTGGCGATTACTTTGTCTTTTTCCATGATTTTTTCTCTGATACTGGGAATCTGAAATCGACAAGCTCAAATCGGGAGTCCTTTTGAGTCATCACTATCCCTCCATTGCGGCTTCTTTTCAGCACCACAACACCGAACACAGAGTTTTGTTCAAATTCTGTATCTGGATTTTTCTGAATTTCGCAAATGGCTTCCGCTGTTGTATGCAAAACCTCTGCTTCTGGCTCTTTTTTTCTAGGAGGTCGCCCCCTTTTAGTTGTCTTTTCCATATTCTAGTTCTTGTTTTGCCAACCTATACGCCTCACGCCCGTCTAGTCCGGGTGTTCTCATTTGGATTCCTACTGCTTTTTCAAGGCGGTTGAGGACAATCTTACCTTTTTGGTCTATGATAGCAAGAGGGTCTTTGTAGCCGCTAACGATAAGTATTCTCATGCAAAGGATGATAACGTCTGCACATTCAAACGCCATTTCCTTCTTGTTTTTGGCCGAAAGAAGTTCTTCTACCTCTTCCTCAAGATGTTTTTTGAGCTGTGGGACAGTCTCTTTAACACCTAAAAATTTACTGAAAACATTACATATTTGTTTGGCTATATTGTACACTCTAACCTTCCTTTCATATTGAAACAAATCCATGCTACGCATTATCTCCTTTCGTATTGCCAACTGGAAAGCTCTTCCTTGGCTTCACTTGCCTTTTTGTAGGCTTCCTCGGTTCCATAAATTTCAGAGGAAAAGAAGCAAGCTTTTTTAGGTGTTTTGTTTGTAATATTCCTGCATATGCGGCGCCACCTCCAAGCGTCTTTCAGTACTTCTCCATAGTGCGATTTCTTGTCTCGGTAGGTGTGAAGCACATCCGGGGACAGAGGTATGCCTCTATCTTTCAACAGAGAACGTATATAGGTGTGAACAACAACTGTCGTTGCCCATGCCGCACCATATTCCCAAAAAGATTTCTGTTCTTTGTTCATTTTCTTTTCACTTTGTATATGATGTATTGGATAAGAATGACAAATAACAACACAATCGCAAGCGAGACAACGAGAATGTCTAATAAATCAACAATTATCATAGATTTTCACCCCTCCCTCTTAGGTCTTCAACGTATTTTGTGACGTCTTCTACGTCAGCAAAGTCTTTAGTGCCTTGCTCAATAGCCTTTTTAAGTCTTTTTTCCAGCTCTTCTTGGGTGATTGTTTTCGGATGATGTGTAACCTTGTTTAAGTTTTTATGCATAACTAAGGAAGAGACAAGAACATCGGTTGCGAAACTCCTGATTCTTAAAAGAGTTTCTTCCTCCGAGGAACACGGGTCGAGTTGATACCCACAATTAGAACATTTAGGGATATATATCTTACTTCCTAAAGGGACGCCTTGTGGCCCCATCCCAGTAAACAATAAATCCTTAACAATGAAATACTCGTTATGACATATTGGACATTTTGCGCTCATTTTTTAACTATCCTTTCTTTCTGTTTTTTTTCGACGATATAGCTTCCAAAGATTTTATTGAATTGTTCGTTCGATGCTTTTCTAGACTGCTTCCCGTTCACAATGTTTTGGTGTTTGTGAAAAGCCTCTTCCAGATTAGAGACTGAAACACTAACGGCTTCCATCATGTCCCCTAGAGGAATGACTTGCTGAACCCTAGATAACCCTTCGTTTTTAAAGCTACGAACCGTATTTCCTTCTTTTAAACCAAGGCCGTCAATCTCTTCGCCATTTTTCAGCAACTCATAACATGATTCTTCTATCTCTTTGGCCACCTTCGAGGCCAATTTAGCTGTAAAATATAGCTTAGAGCGTTCTTCTGGATTCATTTGTTTCAGCTTAGAAGAAAAAGCTGTAGCGGGAGTAGTGATTGTTTGCACCACCTCTAACGGCTTTTTGCATTCAGCAAAACCCTTGCAGTACCTGCAATAGCTGTTAGCTTGAGGTGGAAGGTCCTTTTTGGTGCGTTCGCATATCTCAATGACTTCTTTTTCTGCCTCTTTGATGTCCTCTTCGCTGTACCTCACAATAACAGGATAAGAAGTCACCAGAGGTTGAACAATGGCACAAGAGACTGATTTTATTTTGCAGTCCTGATAATTCCTTTCGATGTGTTGCTTGCAACATAGGGCCAACCCTCTAAGCTGGTGGTTTATTTGTGTGGACTCCGGCTCTAAAGGCCCTGTCTTGTAGTCGATAATCAATAAATGAAATCCATCTTCGTCAGACTTGCCTAAAACCAAGTCGGGCTTACCAGAAAAGAGTGCATTATCCCCATCGAAAAAGAAACACCTTTCCTCCTTCATCAATTCCTCGAACTTGTCTTCTCCCGCCCAAATCGACGCAACTTCGGTCACAATTCTTTTGCATGCAAGCATGAGTTTCGTCTCTTCTTCGGTGAGTAGTATGTTTTGGTATGCAAGGTATTGATGAATCCTGTTGCCTCTTTCAGCCATTTCAGAGGTTGTCTCTACTCCTTCAACGTCATATCTCAATGAGTGCGGACATAACGCAAGACGTGCTAGGCTGGAACATGAAGGCAATCCTTGTCTTTCCGTATCTTTTGTTTTCATTATTTCTCGTGTATTTTTTTTGTTATTCATCTTCTGGCTCCCAATCTACATACGCCTCAAACTCATAATCCATACAATGTTAGACAGCAGATGTTTAAGCGTTTTCATTGTTTTCTTTCTTTTTGAATATGGGAGCTTCTGGCGACTTGTCTTCTTCGTTGGAGAAAGCTTCGTCTTTACTTATGGCCCCGGTTTTAATGGCGTTGAAGAGACCAATAAGCATTACGATTTCAGATTCCTTACTAGTCTCAATTTTGTGTTTAAGGTAAGCCTCAAGCATTTCTTTGGAGACTCCGATTTTGGAAAAGGCTATTACACATCCATTTATTCTTTCCGCAATGGGTGTATCTGTGGCTCTTAGCGTGTTTTGGCAAGCCTCTGCCGCCTCTTGCCTAATGAAGTCCGGCAATACCGCCCAAATGCACGCTCTGATGCGTCTAGAGGCCATATTAGCGCAAAGCTCATAAATGTCTCTATCGGACGTAAGAGGATATCCACCGTCTTTTGTGTCCCTGTAGTGCGGAACAGAAAAGGCTATCTCCCTTCTTATGTTGTTTTCTTTGTCCCAACAGAAAGCTATACAGTCGGAGCAAACCCTTCCTTTTTCATCTACATGTTCACCTATCTTTCTCCACCCAGCTTCTGCGTTCCCATAAGCGGTAAGGCACGCATTTGCTAAATGGATTGTCTCTCCTGAAATACTAGAGCCTCCCCTTTTGTATTCGAAGAATGCGGTGTTAGCTAAATGACGGAACGAGCAAAGCTGTCTAATTTTGGAGGAAACCTCCATCATGTTTCTCGGCATCTGCTTTGCTATATATATAGAAGCAAGCGCCTCTAGCGATTCTTTGTTGGAAAGCACGTTAGCAAGCGGATTTCCAGCAAGAGGTGCTATCATGGACAAGCCTTCTGCCGGGACTGTGGTCAATTGTTCTGGGTTGTCTGACATGCCCTCATTGTATCTTTTCTCCCACACATGGCAATCTTTTTTATTTTTTTTTCTTGTGCATGTCAAAACATGTGGTACAAAAACGACATGACGAAATCTCTACCAACAGAACAATTAGAAGCATTCTCCAAGTTCGCCAATACTAACGAAGCCCTTTGCAAGCTCATGATGCAACGTGTGGGTTTCAACATCACGCCAATGGTGTGGAATAAGGCCAAATGGATGCCTACACAACTTTCCGTAAAGAAGCTCACTAACCTTCGAGCTTTTTACCCAGAAGCATTTGGTTTAGAGGATGAACCTAATAAAGATTTTTTGAAATCTCTTTATTACCTCCACATTTCAAATAGAACCTTCTCTGGGGAAATTACGCCACTAATTGAGGACAAGGATTTTATTACCCATATGCCCTATGCTAACTTTGTTTTGCCCATTGACGATTTCACAAAAAACGCCCTTTCCAAATTCATGTAAAATAAGGATATGAATCACCATTCCCATGACTATCCTTTAGAAGAAATGGAACGTATTTCCGAGCCGAAACTGGCAAAAGACATACTGAATTTAGAAGAACTATTGAAGAGATTAGATGAAATATCGCTAACAACAGAACAGGAAACGAAAGAATGGCGGCGAAAAGAAAAAGAAAAAGAACGCATAGCATCATGGAAAAAACGGTTGAGGCAATCCGGCGTGCCTCAAGGGTTTTATGATGCTTGCGTGAATGGAAAGATCGACAAGAGCCGGATATTTCCAATCCTGAAAAACTTAAGTAGCGGATGCTTATTTGTCTGCACCCCGGAAAAGGGAAAAACCTTTTCCGCATGCTATTTGATATCACAGGAATTATGGAACGGCAGATCAGCTTTGTATGTGAAAGCCCCTGAACTGGAAAGAGAAATGGCCAGTTATAAAAAGGACGCACACCTGATAAATAGAGCGCAATCAAACCCGCTCTTAGTGCTGGACGATTTTGAGGGAGTGCGGATGAGTGTGAATTCATCCTCCGATTTTATCGCCTTGCTGAAAAAAAGAAATGATTCTAATTTTTTAACAATTTTGAATTCAAAAAAACGAACCTTTTTCCTCGAACAGATTGAAGAGGCGGTAAGTTAGTGTTCACTTAACTACCAGAAAACAAAAGTGTAATAAAAAACCCCTGTAGCCTTTATTTAGGCTACAGGGGTTGAATTTGGTGGATTTTTATGACAAACTATTGAACTCTTTTTTCGGGTATTAGTTTGCTATTAAATGAGTAGTATTTTTTTGAGTAATTGTAGGTCTTGGAATATTTAGAATATCCGGTTTTGTTGTTCCAATAAACTTCATCACCATAAAAAGAGCAGTAACTATATTCTTTTTTTTGATAAGAGTTGTTAGAAAAGTAGGCAAATTTATTTTTATCAGGTCTTTCGAAATTGCCATAAAACAACATCTTTCCTTTTTTCCAAAAAACAAATTTACTTGAACCTATGACAGAATTGACCATATCATCAATACCTTCATTTGTTTCCTCGATATCTGTTTTTCCAAATGCGGGTAAAAACAGATATCGGAAGAACGTTTCACTGTCTGTGAGGTCTCCTTTATTTTTTAGTGATAGAATACCATTGTGGCAAAAATACCAATTATCGCCGTTCCACCCATGAACATTTTTTTCTGAAATAGATCCATGAGTTTTGATGCGAGCGTGAAGAAGGACTATGTAATCATTAGGGATTTTTTCCCATGTGGCTACAACCTCCTTTTTCAGAAGAGTTCTAATTAGAAATGCCGGTTTGTTGTCTTCATTCCCTCTTTTAAATCCTAGCAGAAAAAATCCGTCCGGATTATTTGTTAAGCAATTTTGAAAACGTTGATTGCCGATATCTTTCTTGATTCCGTAAGCAATTATACACATATTTTTGTTTATTTATTGTTTGTTTGTTGCGTTTTTGGTGATGATATTTTTGATTCCCTCCATGAGAAAATGAGCTTTATTCTCTTCTTCGGGCGTTTCGTAAAAGATTTTTACGAAAGTATATTGTTGATATGTGGAATAGGTCATTTTGACTCCGTTTCTAATTAGGTAGTTGATTGTTTCTAGCCTTATTTTGTGAAATAGGTCTTGAGATAGCGGCCTATGAAAAACATTTGAGAATTCTAGGTTGAGGCTACCTATCAAACCAGAAATAGAGCATTCTAGCTTTATTTGTTGTCGCAACAAAGAGGATCTCTCTTTCTTTTGCTCTTTCTTTTGCTCTTTCATTGGTTCTTTCTTTTGCTCTTTCATTGGTTCTTCAAAGACCTAATGCGAACATCAGGCTAAAGTAAATCAATAGTCCAAAAATAATTATAATTGTATCGATAATTATTTTTTGAATTTTATTTTTTATATTCTTCATATTTTTTTATAAGTTTTTTTAATCGTTCAGTTTTAGCGTTCTCCATTAGGTAGTTCTGTAAAAACAACCTAATATTTAGTAAATCGCCATTATAAAGATTTTGTGCTTCCACGGAATATTTGTAAATTTGATAGCAAAAATCTAAAATGGATTTTATAGAGATAGAATCAACAGTTCCTTTTCCACGTCTAAATTCAACTGTTTTACTATTTGTGAAATTTAGTTCGAGGTATCTCGTATCGCAATAAGGCTGAAATATTTTTTCCAACCCTAAATCTGATGCCGCGTTTGGATGAATGCCGTATTCCATTAGCCTTTGTATTTGAGGTTCAGCTAAGCAATAACCTCCATTAGTCCTTCCGAAAAGCTCCGTAATAAAATCATACGGAAAACAGTAAAATGCCTTTTTTAGCAAAACACAAACTTTTTTGTTAAAATTAATTTTAGACAAATGTATGTGAAAGCCTGTTTCTGTAGCTTTTTGAGAATAACAAGAAAAGCGAGGCATGAAATCTTTTGTTAATATGTCAATCCCGCCTCCCTCTTTAATAAGTTCGTCAAAACTCATAGGTATTGTTGTTATTTCTGTTCCTCCGTTTTCCTCGGAAAGACTTCCGTCATGTTGTAGATAGAAGAAATTGGATTTATTCTCAAAAATATATTTATTGCGAGCATATACTTCTAACTCCAACCCGACAAGCGGATCTTTTAATGTGCCGTTGTCAGGACGGGTCCACTCATTAGGGAAATAGTGATAACTTCTTTGTTGTGTTGATACAAAAACCTTTGGAATGTCTGGATGTTCAAAAACGTCTTTTTCATGTGTGAGTGTGGGTATGACGTATTCTGTTAGATACTCAATGTTGTGCTCATTTAGTTTTTCCCATAAAATATTTTCAACAAAAAAATTTAGGATTCTTACATATTCCCGTGAATATGTTTTATATAAAATTAAGTCAGGCGTTAGAATTATTCTTTTTTTCAACTGTTTATTTAGTTTAACCATATCGGAATTTTTTATTAGTCGGACGTTGTTTTTCCCGTAAACACAACCCCTAAATTCTCTTTCTCCGATATATTTCAAAAATGCCGTAATTTTTCTTCTGGATTTCGCAAGGAATGTTGCATCGATATTTTTGTATGATACATCAAAACATTCTTTTTTAAGAATTTCTTTGTAATTTTCTTTTACAAAAGCGAACAATATCTCCAAAGATTTTTTTTCTTTTGCGTTCATTGTTTTAAAAAATAATACGGTTGTTGTTGTTTTTGTTGTTTATTCTAGAATAAACTTCCCACAATTCTTCCACATGTTGTCGTGAATCGTGAAGTTTTAGGAAAAGTTCTTGTGATAAATTTATGAGTATTCCTTGTTTATTAAGATTTGTTGCACAATGTCGATAATATTTTAGCGCTAACTCCTTGTTAGAGGTGAAGCAACGTGTGTGTGGATAGCAAGATTTTAAACTAGTTCTACCGTATTCCGGGAAATGCCCTAAAACTTGCTTTTGTTTGTAATCATACCAGTTTACAGGTTTAACGCCCACAAATAACAATCCAACATTAGACCCGCCTCCAGTTTTACGCATAATGGGTAGATAGCCGATTGTGTTCCCTTTTATTGTGTTAGGTGTTATATATTTTTTTATAATTTCGCCTGTTTTAGTATTTTCTAGAACTAGAAAATATTTAATACTGATTGATTTTTTTAAAAATTCAATCATCTTTTCGTTGTTTTCACATTCTAACATTGTAGATACTAAAGGCGTTCTGTTTCTACAAGTCAAGTATAGTTTGATAATGTATGTTGTGTTCATTTTTTTTGTTTTTCTTTTTCTTCTCCTGTTTCTAGGAAAATTTTTAAATCAAGTTCCCTGTTGTTTTTTAACAAACTAAAATTTACTTTGTTATCAACATAATTAATACTTAATGCGAAAGCGTCATCTTTACAATAAGCTTCTTTCTTTAATTCTGGAAAGGTGTAAATTGCGAGTTCGTTTTTTATTGTTTTTGCTAATGAACCGTAAATTAACACCCCCTTAAATTTTAATCCTCCAAAATCATTGATGAAAACAAAGCGATTTCCTACCCTAAAAAAAATCAAAGAATCTTTTTTTTGGCATTGTAGTCGGAGTGCGTTTTGGATGAATCCAAGATTTCTTCTTTCCTTTTTAGGAACTAGGTATAAAAAGTTTCCCCCTTTTATCACCTTTGATACTTTAGATAAAAAACAATCAATATTTTCTTTCATTTAGTTCTAACGTTTTAAAGTTAAACCTATATTCTCGATTTTCCTTTAGTGGACATTTCCGAAAATCGCTAATCAAATCGCCTTCCGGACGTCTTTCTATTCTGAAAATCAATCTCCTAGGGTGTTTGTTGGCGATAAAGACTTCTATGATTGAGCCTATTCTCCAATCATCTTTTATCGCCGAAAAAAAACACCGAAGACCGTGATTGAAATTTAGATAGGAGGTAGGGAAGATCCGCCTTTCTTCTTGTGGGTTTTCAAATTCAAATTGATAAACTTTCATTTTCTAACGGGAAGAATAATTGATAAGCACTTCTTGCGGCAAAATAACTTTAGATTGAAATGATATTCCAATAATCGGCAATATTGTTTTTTCCTCTTTATCAACTCTAAAAAGTTTTTTGTTCATGAGACAAATATATGAAAACTCTTCAAATCCAGCATCGATCAACACGCTTTTAAGCATTTCTCTTTCAAAATAGCCACACATTTTATATTTAAGCTCATAAATAATTTCATCTTCTATTGTTTCTCCTAGTTTTCTTTTTATATTTATTGTTGTTTTTTGTCTCAAAAAACAACTTAAACATCCATATACATCTTTAATTCTTTTCATTTTATGAATATTGCTTTTTCAGTATTTTTATAAAATTTTGATTTTCTTATTTGTTCGGCATAATATTTTCTCATTGAAAAAATATTAGATACCGGAAGTTTCATTCTTTTTGATTCTTCAATACGTTGAGTTTCGTTAAATATGAATATATTAAAAATTTCTTTTTTGAGCACCTCTTTTTCAGTATTTTTAAAAATTCCAATAAAAAAACATTTTTGTTTTTCAGGGAAACAATGAGAAAAAAATCATCCATTCCGGGACGTTCGTAACACTCTACTAAATATTCTGTTTTCATGACATGGCATAATTGATATAATAAAAAAGTTTAGCAGGAGTTAAGCGGTCGAGGAAAAGACGAGTTAAACATTTTTTTCCTTTGTATTGGCAAAAAATATCTATTTCTTCCTGTTCTCTAATAGTTCTTATTTTAAATCTTTCTTCGCTTATATTTTTGTTGCTAAAACCTTCGCACGGGGCAAATCCATAATCCATTAAATAAAAAGTTTTATAGTTCTTTAAAAAGTAGTTGCGTAAGTAGAATGTCCATTTTTTGTTTTTTCTATTTACAATAAAAGCTCCACCACTTTTTGAAAAAAACACGTCCGGGAATATGTAAAAATACTCCGAATCTGTATTCATAAAAATAAAAGGTGCCTTCATTTTTTTACCTCCGTAGTTCTCATCTTGTTGGCAAGTTGTGCTATTTTACTCCCTCCTGAAATTATCTCAATTTGATGCCCTGTTGCCACAATCGCACCCATTATTTTTTTGTCGTCGCCATAGATCACGCTAAACGACATCACTTGCTTTTTAGCCACAATCGCTGAAAGATAATTCACATACTCTTCAACAACTTCTTTTTCCGTGTTTAGATTTTTCAAACATCCTAACACGACAACCCTATATTTCGCTTTCATGTTTTTTTATTTTTAAGTGAGACTTAACGACATAACTAGCCGCACACATTGCCCTTCCCTGCAGGGCAATCCAACTCATGCCTCTATACGGAGGCAATTCACCATATTTTTTCTTTTTGAATTTTGAGGGGGTGCAAAGTCTTTCCGCTATTTCATAATCTCTAATCAAGGAGCACCCGCCCTCCGAATATTCACACCAGTCACACGCTCCGTTTAGTAACTC
>ULOD01030785.1_pt1 | contig 19126 bp, 12 predicted proteins | sample 1952351 | NCBI WGS metagenome assembly ULOD01 (sample SAMEA4835596, study PRJEB28245) | human gut metagenome | biome: gut microbiome; material: fecal sample | place: Denmark | collected 2008 | reverse complement strand
TAAATCTATTAGTCTTCTGCGTAAGGCTAATTTTTTTGATTAAATAGGATATTCTAGCCATTTTTGGCTAGAATATCCTATTTTTTTACCTATTTATGAAACATTTAGATTTAAAGACTAGGGGAGACTTACCACGGACTCGAACCTGCTTTCGTGGGGATTCAAACTTTTAGTTTTGATGGGATTCGAACCAATAAGAGATAATGGTGGAAATAAATGAGAAAATGTTGTATAATAATGTCAGGTGACATTAAATTAATGTCTGACAAGACAATTAATAAAAAAAGAACAACAATCATTCTAAAAAGACTTAAATACTATTAAAAAAAGGATTTTTAATTGTTTAAACTTCAAAAAAACATTAAAAAAAACTTAAAAATATTGATTTTTATGTAAGATATGTTTAAAAATAAAAAATAGACTTTTAATTAATCTCACTACTATAAGATTTTTAAAAAGTCTAACTGAAGAAAAAGTATAAAAAGTATAAATTAAAGTCAAAATTTTGTACAAAAGAGCGGATGACACATTCGAACATTTTTTAAAAAAGTGTATAATTTATCAGTAAAACTGTCTGAAACTGGGTGCATAAAGTGTCCAAATAAATTATAAAAAATGCTCAAATTATAAAAACAGTATATTTTATTAAATAGAAATAGTCGTTAATTGGAAAGGAAGAATTATGCAACAATATATAAAAGAAGTTTATATAAAAGGATTTAAGAAATTTAGAAATTTCAATGCAAAATTAAATAATGATTTAAATATTATAATAGGCGATAATGAGAGCGGTAAAAGCTCATTTTTAGAAGCAATAAACATAACCATAAACCAAATTTATAAAAATACAGATAAATCATATTTGGAAGAGTTATTCAATAAAGAAGATATTGAAGTTTTTAATGCAAATCCTGATTTAACTACTCTTCCTAAAATAGTAATTAATATTGTTATAGATATAGAAGATGTGCCGAAAAACATTGATTATTTTGGAGCAAATCATTCATTAATAAGTGGCAGTAAGGAAATGTATGGTATTGAGTTTAAATGTGAGTTGGAGAAGCAAACTGCTATAGATTTAACAACTGAAATTAAATCAGGAAAAATTCCATTTGAATATTACACACTTTCATGGAATGGTTTTAGTGGTGAACCATATCAAATAAGAAAGAAACCATTAAATTATGTTTTTATAGATTCATCTGAAAATAAAACAAATGTTTATGATTATTATGCAAAAAATTTATTCCAAAGTAAGTATAACAATGGTAATGAAATACCATATAAGTTTAATTTTAATAATGGAGTTAAAGATGCATTTGATAGATTGTCTTTATTAGAAATTGAACCAAATAGAAAATTTGGATTGAACTCAAAAAAAATAATTTTAGAAAATTTATTAGGGATTTTAGATAATGATATTTTATTAGAAAATAAAGGGAAAGGTAAAGAAAATCTTATTAAAACCGAAATAGCATTAGGAAAACATATTAATTCAGATGTGATTTCTATTGAAGAACCAGAAAATCATTTATCACATATCAATTTAAGACAAATGATAGAAAATATTGATAATAATAAAGATGGAAAACAAATAATAATCACTACACATAATAATTTAATTGTTACTCGTTTTAATTTGAAAAAGGTGTTATGGATTAATGAAACAAATAATACTTTAAATTCACTAGATAATATTTGTGATACAGTTAAAGATTATTTCATTAAGTTAGAAAATAACAATCTACTACAATTTATATTATCTCCTAGAGTTATTTTAGTAGAAGGTCCAACTGAATATTTAATGATTGATTATATATATAAGCAAATATATAGTGAATCAATTGAAAAAAGTTGTATCGATATCATTTCATGTAATGGTTTAACATACAAAAATTATATTGAAGTCGCTAAACTTATAAATAAAAAAGTTGCTGTAATAACTGATAATGATGGGGATCAAAGTAAAATAAATGAAATTAATACCGATAATGCAGCAAATCAAAATATAAATATTTTTACTGCTCAGTCTATTGATTTGTTTACTTGGGAGAAATGTTTATTAGAGAAAAATAAAACTGTAGAAGAATTTATGAAATTAATTACTTTGCAAGAGGGCGCACATTATAAAATTGGTGGTAAGGAACCTGAAACAAAAGAATTAGGATATATGATGAATCATAAAGTAAAATTTGCTATGGATATAATTAATAGTGGTATAAAACTAGAAATTCCAGATTATGTAAAGGAAGCATTAGAATGGATAAAAAAATAGTATTGGCAGTTGCAGGTTCAGGTAAAACCTATCATTTATGCAATTGTATTGATCCAGATAAAAGAAATTTAATTATTGCTTTCACTAACGAAAATATTCACAATATTGTAAAAGAAGTAGTAAATAGATTTGGCTATATTCCGAAACATACAGAAATAATGACTTTTCACCGTTTTGTATATCATAATTGTATAAGACCATATGAGTGGTTTATATCTCAAGCTTATGGCATAGATGAAATTAAAAGTAAAGGTGTTTGTTTAATAGAACCACCAGAACAAAGAATCAAAGGTAAATCAAATCCCTTATATGTGGTTGACTCCAAAATTGAACATTACTATACAAAAGATTTGAATAAAGTTTTTTGTAGTAGAATGTCTGAACTAGCATGTAAAACTAAAATTAAAAGAGTTAAGTTATTAAAATTCATTGTTGATAGAATAAAAAAATTTTATGATTATTTATATATAGACGAATTTCAAGATTTTAGAGAATACGATTATGATTTGTTGGAATATATAATTAAGAATATTGATAATCTCTTATTGGTTGGTGATTACTATCAACATTCTGTAAGTGGAAAGAACAATAGTGGCAAACCATTTAAGAGTGGAAGAGATTATATAGGTTATGATGATTATTTGAAATTAATCAAGTCATCCCTTTCAATTGATGCTGACACGACAACTTTAATAAAATCCAGAAGATGTAAAAAGAGTATCTGTGAATATATTAATAAAAAAACAGGCATAGCCATTGAACCTTTAAAACCCGAAGAACAAGGGGAGATAAAGATTATTACAGATCAAGATGAAATCATAAAAATATTAAAAAATGATAAAATAAAGAAATTAGTTTGGCAAGATAGTAATAAGTATAAAATAAATTGTATAAATTGGGGTGCGTGTAAAGGAAATACATACAATGAAACCTGCGTAATATTAACTGATACATTAAAAGGTTTATTAAATGATGATTTTGATAGCTCTAAATTTGATACCCCAATCTCGTTAAATAAATTATATGTTGCATTGTCAAGAAGTAGTGGTGATGTAAATATTGTTACATATAGAGATTTTAAACAAGCAATAGGAAAAATATAATACAAGGAGAAAAAGAATGAGTTATATAACATTTTATGATAATAGAGGTAAAGCAATAGCTTGGCTTTCTGAAGATGATTATCCAACAATATATTTATATAATGGAAAACCGGTAGGTTGGATAAGCAATGAATCAGTATATGCATTTAGTGGGAAACATTTAGGATGGTATGTTAATGGATGGATTATTGATCATAAAGGACATTATGTTTATTTTACTGAGATTTCAAATGGAGGTCCCGTTAAGCCGTGTAGACAAGTACGCCCAGTAAGAGGTGTAAGGCAAGTGCGCCCGGTGCGAGGTGTAAGGGAAGTTAGCCCTGTTAGACCATGTAAATCACTGTCGTGGTCTGATTTAAATGATAAGTTTTTTGAACAATAAGTTGTTGATTTCACTCTTTTTTGTCATTATAAAATATGTATATAATACTGGTAAATAATATTTATATGCGGTATAATATACTTATAAAGATACTAATAAGGAGGTGGAAATATGCGTACAACAACTAGAGGTGTAATTAGTTTACAACAACTTCAAGAAGACTTTCCTTCAGTAGAAACTATCTTAAGAGAAGATGGAGAAGTTACAGTAATTACTGAATCAGGTTTTGCTTTTAAGATGTCGGTTATGAATTATAATGATTTAATTAGAACTGATGAACAAAAGAAGAAAAAGATGACTTTACCAGAAGCTATTAAAAGAGTGTTGTTAGCAGGTCCACAGGAGGGAATGCATTCTGTTGACATTGCTAAAGAAATAACAGCTAATGAGTTTTACTTTAAAAAAGATGGATCATTTGTTGATGGAAAGCAAGTTAGATCATGTGCAAATAATAATAATGATATTTTTATTTGTTTACGAGGCAATAAAATAAGTTTAAAAAGAGATAACATAATAATCATAAAAAATAAATATAAATGATATGAATTCAAAAAAATGCATATAATAAAATAGTAAGGGGTGTAATTATATGTCTTCATTATCATTTGTAGTTACTTTGAAAGGAATAATTGATATGGATAATATAAATGCACTAATTACTATAGCAACCGTTAGCTATATTTATAATGGTGATTATAATGATAAAACGGATATTATACGACCATTTGTATTAAAAATCATTTTAGATAATTATTCTCAAAATGAAACAATTGGATTGAAAAAAATTGTTGAAAAATTGGAATCTGATTATGGTTTAATCAATGTTCCATCTGCTGTAATTTTAAAAATATTGCATAGAATATATACTAAAAATGAAGGATATTTATTTAAAAATGGTAAAACTAATTATATTTTTGGTGATATTCCTAGTGATGCAATAAAAACATTTAATGAAAATACAATGACAGCAAAAAACAGTATGTCGGAATTAATTGATGGTTTGTATAACTATATAAAAAAAGAAGATGAAGACTTACAAAAAGAAGATTTGCAAAAGGAACTTTTTGACTATTTAGACAAATATGGCGTTCCGTTTTATGTGGATCAAGAATTTGTTCTTTCGCCATTGATTGAAAAATCCCATTCTTATTTAATCGCAAAGTTCATGCTAGAGCACATTGAATCTAGAAGTTATATGTTAACACATATTCAAAATGTTTTAAAAGGTATATTATTAATAAGAGCTATATATTCTGACAACAAAATTTTTGATGAAAAAGAATTGTTAATTGATGATGTTTCTATTTATGTAGATACTCCAATAATACTTAATATTTTGGAACTTAAAACTGATGAAGAGAATGCTCTAGCATCACCAATAGTCAATTTGTTGAAAGATAATGGTATAAAAATTAAATGTTTTCAACATAATGTTGAAGAAGTAGAAAATATAATTATTAAATATAGGGATAAAAAAGCTAAACAAGGACTTACAATAGAAAAATTTGATAATGCAAATTATTCCGTTGAACAAATAAATTATTATTTGAATATTCTAGAAGATGAAATTGTTAAAAAAGGTATATTGATTGATAAGACTAGTTCATATGAAAGTCTATTTGCTAAATTTCCTGAAAGGAAAATTAAATTTGATTATAAGGGTTTAGAAGATTTTCTTTCACAACACATATCTTCATATAAACAAAAGCCTGAAATGTTGAAAACAGATATGGATTCTTTATTCTATATTTATTTAATGAGATTAGGAAAACGAACTAAAGATTTTAGAAATAGTAAAGCAATTTTTATTACATCGAATGAAAAATTAGAAAATTATACTAATCAATATATTAATGATTCTAGCCAATTTCCATTAGTAATTGATATAGTTGATTTTATAACAGCTGTTTGGGTAAATAAAACAAAAGGTGATAATGAACTTATAACTAAGATGTTATTACCATATGCAACTGCAACCATTAATTGTCCTTCTGAAAAATTTTTAGGAATGGTTAAAGTACATTTAGATAATTATAAATCATTTAAAGAACTTTCTGATGAGGAATATAATGTGTACTTTAATGATTTTCAATTTCATAAAGTGATATTTAAAAATGCTAACGGGAATCTTGAAAAAATTGAAGAAAATATGGAAATATCTATTGATGAGTTTAAATACAATATTCAATCAAAGGCAACTCGTCAACTTGAGAATGAAAATCAAGAATTGCGATTAGAAATTGAAAGAATGAAAAACTTAGAAAAAGAAAAAAATGAGGCTAAAGCTAAAATACGTAAAGAAAGAATTAAAGAATACGAAGACAAATCGAAAAAAGTTAGTAATATACTAAAGAGCTTTTTATGGATAATTTATTCATTAATTTTGGCTGTAGTTGCTTATTATGCAATTATAATGTCAATTGATTTTATTGAAAATTCTGAACAAACAAAAACAGTAATTGTAATTGTATTAGGTGTAATAATTGAGTTATACGGTATTCTAAGTTTATTTATTGATAAGATTTCTTTAGTAAAAAAAATAATTAGTAAATTGTGTAATAAACTGTACAACCGTATATTATTTAAAAAAACTAGAGAAATGGAAGAAGAATTAAAAAAATATAATAATTAATTATTTACTGTTGTAGTTTTAAAAATGAATACTGGAGTAGAACCTGCCAGTATTTTTTTGTTTATAAAAAGGATTATATGTTATAAAACAATATTCAACACTCATTTTAAGGGGAATACCAGATTATTATTTGAAAAGAGGGTAAAAAAACAGGACTTTCTATATTGTGACGATGTGGAGCAAATTTAAGGCAAATAAAAAAATTAGGACGTTAATCCTAATTCTCTTGTTCAATAATTTCTTTAATTTTATAACCTAATTCTTTAATAATGCCACAAACTAAAGCATTTCCCATCATGAAATATCTTTTCTTTGAAGTCATGCCAGTATTAGTCCAGTTATCGGGGAATTGATTTAGTCTTTCAGCTTCGACTGGAGTAAGTATTCTTAATTTTTTAGTTTTAGTATCTTCAACAACATGTGTACTACGATTAATAGTTCCTTCACTTGTTAACATTGTTCTTCCTGGCATATCTAAATAATCTGGGAAGCACATTGCACCTTCAGAGTAGTTATATTCTACGCCAGATTTGCTAACTCTTGGTATTTTCTTACTACCTTTTAAATATCTGAATTTTGCTTCTTGAGCTTCATTAATAAAGCATTCATTTGGAATATTTTCAGTTTGAAGTATTTCACCTAATGTTATTGCTTTTTTTATTGTTGGTAAAACTTTTGTAGTGTGTACTTTGTTTTTAAACATTATACCAGAATTTTCAAAACCAAATTTGTATTCATTTGTAACTTCTATTAATGAAGGATATGATTCTTGAGAAATATCAGATGTAGTAATTTTTTCGAATGATTCAATAGGGAATGCTTTTGCAAAAACACCTGATTTATTAATGATGTTTTCTATGCTATTTTTTACAATCTTTTTATAATAGTTTGTTGATTTATGGAAACCAAAGATATAAATTCTTCGTCTTTTTTGTGGGAAACCATATTCTGCTGCATTAATAACTCGCCATTCAACCCCATAACCTAAATCGTTTAAGCAACGTAACATAATTCCAAAATCACGTCCACGTTGAGTAGAAGGAGATTTAAGCAATCTATCTACATTTTCAAGTAAAATAAATGAAGGTTTTTTGGTCTTTAAAATTTCATTTATTTGCCACCAAAGAACACCTTTTTTACCCTCAATTCCTTTTTCTTGTGAAAGGCTTCTGGCTACTGAATAGTCTTGGCAGGGGAATCCTCCAACAAGTAAAGTATGATTAGGGATTGATTTTTTGTCTACTAAACTAATATCCATATTAGAATGATTTGGAGTGTTACCAAAATGTTTTATATAACAATTAAAAGCATCTTGAGTAGTAGTAGAAGGTTCCCATTGATTGGCCCATACAAATTTAAAGTTCTCTTTTTCAATAGTGTTACCAGATTTATCAAGAGTTATTTCATTTAGACCAACTCTGAATCCTCCAACGCCAGCAAAAAGCTCAATTACTGTTTTGTCCATATTATCACCATTTTCTAAAAGATTGTAAAATATTATCAAATATGCTATAATTATAACATAAATTGAAGAAAAGATCAAGTAAAAAGTTTATAAAGTTTCAGAGGGAGCAATATATGTCAAAGTACAATAGAGGCTTAACAAAAGAAGAAATAGAAAAAATAAGTGAAGAAGTGGTGGGAAAAACTTTTGGTGAATTAGGCGAATTCAAATACAACCTTGATGATTTTAATTACAAAGGTGGTATGGGGGTATTAATGGAAGAGAATGTTTTCCAATATGAAGCCAATAATGATGCTAATCCAGATTTCTACGAGGCTAAAATTGAGTTAAAGGTTACGCCAGTTAAGAGAAATAAGAACGGTACTTATTCAGCTAAGGAACGTTTAGTATTAAATATTATTAACTATATGGAAGAGTATAAAAACACTTTTGAAACAAGTAGCTTTTGGCATAAAAATGAAAATTTAAACTTAATGTTTTATTTGTGGGAAGAAGGAGTTCCTAGAAGTGATTATAAAATAATTAAGCATCTATTATATACTTATCCTGAAGAAGACTTATTAATCATTAAACAAGACTGGGAAGTAATAGTAAATAAAATAAGAAATGGTTTAGCTCATGAAATATCTGAGGCTGATACATTGTATTTAGGAGCATGTACTAAAGGTGCAAACAAAGAATCAGTTAGAGAACAACCATTTTCTGAGATACTAGCTAAGCAAAGAGCATATTGTCTTAAAACTTCTTACATGACAAATTTAGTACGAACTAGAGTTATGGATGAATATACTGAGAGTCTTATAAGTGTTGAAGAATTACAAAATAAAACATTTGAAGAAAGTTTATATGACAAGATTAAATCTTTTATAGGAAAGTCTAAAACTGAATTAATTAAAAAGTTTGGATTAAATCCAAAGTCAAAAGATGTTATAGAAAGAATATTTGCAAAAATGTTAGGAATAAAAGGTAAAGTTAATGATACTGACGAATTTCAAAAAGCAAATATTACTTGTAAGACAATAAGGGTCAACGAGGATAATACAATAACCGAAAGTATGTCTTTTCCTGCATTTAAATATAAAGAGATTATATTGGAGGAATGGGAGACTTCTACATTACGAAATACTTTTTCTGAAAATAAGTATTTGTTTGTTATATTTAAAGAAAAGAATAATGAGTTTTATTTTTCAGGAATTAAACTTTGGAATATGCCGCTATCTATCCTAGATAATGAAGTTAAATCGGTATGGGATAAAACTGTGGAAGTAATTAAAAGTGGCAATATAGTAAAAAGTGTTGGTAAAACAAGAAAGACTAATTTCCCTGGAATGAAAGAAAATGGTGTTGCACATGTTAGACCTCATGGTAGGGATGCTAAAGATGTTTTTGAATTACCTGTAGTAGATAGATTAACGGGAAATAAAACTTATACAAAACATTGTTTTTGGCTGAATAATAAATATATTTTTAGAATACTAAACATGGAGGAAGTATGAAAATTTTATTTTTACATTTAAGTGATATACATATAGAAGATAGTAAAACTTTTAATGATGACAAAGTTATAAAACTAAATAAAGCTATTAATACGTTCGAAAATGTAGATGAAGCATTTATATTAGTATCAGGTGATATTTCTCAATCTGGAACTAAAGAACAATTTGATATTTTTAAATCTATAATAGGAAGAATATATAAAAATATTACTCAAAAAAACAATTTACAAAAAAGAATTAATGTATTGGTTGTACCTGGGAATCATGATATAGATTTTAAAAACAAAAGAATGTCGAGAAATGATATATATAAAGAAGCGTTTACCAATGATAACCATGCTCAATTAACCAAAGAATATATTTTGAAAATGAATGATTTTTTTGATTTTGCTGCATATAATTCTTGTTTTGTTACAAATAAAATTATTGATATAAAAGATTATGATTTTGATGGGTATAAGATAAAAATTAATTTAATTAATACAGCTATATATTCTACATTCAAAGATGAAATCAAAGATTATGATAAGGGATTACATTATTTAAGTAATAATGATATTAATGTTTTAAAAGGCACTTATAATAATGAGTTTATTATAACACTAATGCATCATTCTCCAGATTGGTTTCATGAAGTATGTAGTCATAATTTAATTGAATATATTAATAAATATAATAGTGTCTTATTATGTGGCCATGAACATGTAAATAGTGAGAATGAGAGTAAAATAGATAATAATAATGTTGTAAAAATATGTGGTGGTCCTTTATCTTCAGGAGAAACAAGTATATTTAATGCTATAATTTTAAATACTGATTCGTCACAATTTAAAACATATAAATTTACTTGGAATTCAGATGACAAGGTATATGATAAAATTGATGGAGAAGAAGTAGTAGCAGAAAGATACGTAAAGTTAAACAACAGTTTTTATACCGAATTGTTTCATGATGATTTACTACCAAATTGTAATGATTTTAGGAAATTTTTTGTTTTTCCTGAATTATTAATTTTTGGTGACAATGAGGAAAGAATTAGTTCTTTGTCTAAGTTGAATGAAAAATTAGTTGATAAGAAAATTATATTAATTAATGGTGATGATTATTGTGGTAAAACTACTTTAGGAAAATATTTATTTTTAGAGCTCTTCAAAAATAAAATTCCCGTTTTATTTGAAATGAAAAAAATGAATAAACATAGTATAAATAAAATTGTAAGTAGGACATTTAGAGAACAATATAACAGTACTGAATATAGTTGGTCAAAGTTTGAGCAAGAAGATAAAAATAATAAGATAGCAATCATAGATGATGCTGATAAAATAAGTAAACAAGAGTATGGTATTTTACTTGAAGAATTAAAAAAACATTTTGATAAAATTATAGTATTAAGCGGTAATAGACAAGATTATGATATTTTAGAATTAACAAAGGAATATCTTGATTTAGTTGGAGATACTATAAAAATAAAAATTTGTTCTATATATAATCAGAATAGAACAAAACTAATACAAAATGTATGTAAGGTTTTACAGCCTGAATTAACAGATTTAGATGTAAATAATAGGGTGGAAATAATAAATCGAGCTATTAAGAAACAAATTTCTATGTTTACTATAAATCCTAATTTTATTATTTTGTTTATCAAAACAATGATAAATAGTGGCTATGAGATGAATGAAGGAAACATATTTAATAGTGTGTTTTCATCAAATATTACAAATATGTTAAGCACAAATTCTAATTTAGATATACAATCAACTATATTTATACTGCAAAGAATAGCTTATTATATACATGTAAATAAAGAATATCCATTAAAAGCTTTGTCTTTTACTAAGATTATAGATGAATATAATCAAGAGGCAGGAGAATTTAGAAATACAATTAATCCAACTCAGTTTTTGACTGATGTTATAGGAACACGTGTGTTACGATATGCTGATGGAAATGGCAATATATGCTTTGCTAATAAGAGCTATTTGTCTTATTTTGTTGCAAAAGAGTGGCTTAGAGTTCAACATAAAGATGTTTTAGAAAAAATGATTCGTAATGTTTGTTTTGGCATTAATGCAGATATTTTATTATTTATTTGTTTTTTATATGAAAATGCTCAAAATGGGATTTTGAATGTTATTATTGAAAAGGCGGAAGAATTTAATCAAGAGTTTGATGAATTAAACTTTTTGAAAAAAAATATCAAATTTATACTTCAAGATAAAAAAGAAATAGTTTTATCTATTCCTAAAAAAGAAGATTATATTAAAGCTGAAAATGAAATTGATGAACAAGAAAGAAGAATTGATAATAAATCTAAAATAAATTATATAGATATATATGATTATGATGAATCAACTATAACTACACAGGCAATGATTTTTGCGAGAGGGTTAAAATATATAGAGATTATCTCGAAAACTCTTCCAGATTTTATTCATTCCATGGACCGTAGTCAAATTAAAAAATATGTTGAAGATATCTATGCATTTCCTAATAAATTGTTATACACTTTATTCAAAGAAATTGATGATGAATTAATAAACATTCTTTCTAATGATAAGTTTGATCAAGAACAACATCTAGTGGAGTCAAATAGTGTAAATGAATACACTGCTATTTATAAAACAATTCGTTCATTACAAGAAGTTTCACAGCTTTTAATATTAGAAATATATCATATGGCTGCAAAATATGCTGCTAATAAGCAAACTATCAAAGCTTTAGTTGCTTTTGATTCCAATTCAAATATTAATTATAAATTGCAAAAAGCAATGTTTTATGATAATTTAGGTGCTACTCTAGAAATGGGAAATATATTAGAAGATGTGTACAAGCATACAGACAATTTTGCTATTAAAAATTTAGCAAAAAGAATTTTTTATAAACACATTTTATTTAATAATATTTCAATAAAAGGATCTACACAAGGTCATATCGATTTATTTATTCCAGAGAGAAATAAAAAAACAGTATATTCTAAAAATAAAAAAGAGCTTATTAATAAAATAAGGATCGGAAAGAAAAAATAGAAACACTATATTGGTCCTGCCCCAATTGGTCATTTGGCATAGAATAAATGACCTAATATCTATACCTGGTATACATGTCATATCGCCACGTTGATAGTGTTTCTCATGATATTTTATGTATAAAATTATGAATTATACATGATAAAATGAAAACTATAGTTAATAGTTTCATTCATTGCATTTAAGGAGATACATATGTCTATTATTGATGAAAAAGTTTTATGGGCATCTGCTGATAAATTAAGAGGTAGTATTGGAGCATCAGACTATATGCATATTGTTTTAGGATTAATATTCTTAAAATATATTTCAGATAGATTTGAAGAAAAATATGCACAACTTTTAGAAGAAGGTGATGGCTTTGAAAATGATAAAGACGAATATATTTCTGAACACATTTTCTGGGTTCCAGAAAAAGCTCGTTGGAATTACGTTTCAACTTTCTCTAAACAAGAAGAAATTGGGCAAAAATTAGATGAAGCTTTTATTGAAATAGAAAAAGAAAATGAAGAATTAAAAGGAATTTTACCTAAAATTTATTCTTCATCAACTGTAGATAAAAGAAGACTTGGTGAATTAATTGACTTATTCAGTAATCAACTAGAAACAACTGGTGAAGGTGACTTTATGGGGCAAGTTTATGAATACTTCATGAACAAGTTTGCTAGAAGTTTAGGACAAGCTGGTGGAGAATTCTATACACCAAGATGTATTGTAAAATTACTTGTTAAAATGATTCAACCATTAAATGGTAGAGTATATGATCCATGTTGTGGTAGTGGTGGAATGTTTGTTCAAGCAGCTGACTTTGTAAAAGCACATCAAGGAAATGTAGATAAGATTTCAGTTTATGGACAAGAATTAAACTCTGTCACTTGGAAACTTGCTAAAATGAATCTTGCAATAAGAGGAATAGATGCTAATTTAGGTGATGCTCCTGGAGATACTTTCCATGATGATAAACACAAAGCTCAAAGATTTGATTATATTTTAGCTAATCCTCCATTTAATATTAGTGATTATGGACAACCTTCTTTATTAGAAGATCCAAGATGGATTTATGATATTCCACCAGTTGGAAATGCTAACTATGCTTGGATTCAACATATGTATTCAAAACTTGCACCAAAAGGGATTGCAGGTTTCGTATTAGCAAATGGTTCATTATCAACAACATCAAAACAAGAATGCAATATCAGAAAAGGAATGTTAGAGGATGGTGTAATTGATTGTATTATTACATTACCAGATAAACTATTCTATACAACTGGTATTCCAGTATCTCTTTGGTTTGTAAGAAAAAATAAATCTTCTAAAGATGTATTATTTATTGATGCAAGAAATTTAGGAGAAATGATTGATAGAAAAGTTAGAGAGTTAAAAGAAGAAGATTTAGATTTAATTACTACAACATATTATAAATGGTTAAAGAATGATAATTATGAAGATAAAAAAGGATTCTGCAAATCAGCAACACTTGAAGAAATTAGAGAAGCTGATTATACATTAGTTCCTGGTCGTTATGTTGGAATTGATGATTCTAACAAAATGAGTGAAGAAGAAATAGATGCAGAAATTAAAAAGTTATCTCAAGAATTATTAGATTTATTTGAAGAAAATAAACAATTAGAAGAAAAAGTTAAAGAGATATTAAAGCAGAACTTATAGTGTCAACTATAGGAAGTATTGATAATAAAATTGAGCATAATGAGAAATTAATTAGTAAAATTGAAGAATTTCTTTTACTAAAATTTAATAAATTAGAAAAAACTGTTGGAGTAGTCTTTTCTGATGTCTTTCGATGTTTTAATGGTGGAACATTTAAGAGTTCAGACTATGTTGATTTGTCACAATATAAACTAATTACAATAAAAAATATTGATAATACTGGTTTTAACACTAGCAATGCGACATATATCCCCAAAATGAATAAATATGAAAAATACAAATTAAGTATTGGTGATATATTATTAACAATGACTGGGGCATATTTAGGCAGATTAGGTATTGTAGATGAAGATAATTGTTATTTAAATCAACGCGTTCTTAAAATATCTGGAATGTCAAAATCTTTCTTATATTGCTTTCTAAAATACAATCAAAACGAAATATTTAGTTTAGGTAAAGGTAGTGCACAACCAAATTTAAGTATAACTGATTTAAATATTTTCCCAGTTAATTATAGTCATAATACAATTAAATCATTTTGTTTTAATGATAAATACATTGATTATATTATTAATTTAAAACAAGAAATAAAGAAATTGAAAATACTAAAGCAAAATTACTTACATAAATTCTTTGGCTAATTTTTTATTTAAAGAATTTTATTTTGATAAAATATCGCTATCATATAAAGGAGGTAAAAGAGGTATGATAGCAGAATTTAGAAAATGGTTAATTAAACAAAACCTTTCAGAAAACACAGTAAATTCATATACATTTACTGTAGAACATTATTTTTCAATTTATAAGGAAATAACTAAAGAAAATTTATTAACTTATAAAGGATTTCTTGTTGAAACGTATAAGGGGAAAACAGTTAACTTAAGGATTCAAGGATTAAATAAATACCTTGAATATATAGGACAAACAAGTGACAGGCTTAAATTCGTAAAGATTCAACAAAAAAACTTTTTAGAAAATGTAATTAGTAATGCTGATTATGTATTCTTTAAAAATCAGCTTAAAAAAGACAAAAATATGGACTGGTATTTTGTTGTTAGATTTTTAGGTGCAACTGGGGCAAGAGTTAGTGAATTAATTGAAATCAAAGTTGAACATGTAAAAGCAGGTCATATTGACATTTATTCAAAAGGTGGTAAAATACGTAGACTTTATATTGCTAAATCATTACAAAAAGAATCTTTAAAATGGTTAAAAAGTAAAAATAAAGATTCAGGATATTTATTTTGTAATAAAAATGGTAATAAACTTACTACAAGAGGAATTGCACATCAATTAAAAAAATTAGCTTCAGATTATAAGATGAATATTGATGTTGTATATCCTCATTCCTTTAGGCATAGATTTGCAAAAAATTTTTTAGAAAAATATAGTGATATTGCTTTACTTGCAGATTTAATGGGGCATGAATCTATAGAAACAACTAGAATCTATCTTCGTAGGACTAGTGAAGAACAACGAGAATTGATAGATAAAATTATAACTTGGTAAAACAAAAAAAGAGTTCTCTGGTATTAACCAAAGAACTTTTTTAAATATTGATCTTTTATTGCTTGAAGTTTGATAGTTTTAGTTTTTAAATCATTAATCTTTTTATAGTATAAATCGCATAATGAATTAAATTCTTTTAAAAATTCAGTATTAATATTAGGGATTTCAATACTTGCAAATTCATCGAATGGTAAATTTTGTCTTACCGAACCAGATGATTTTTTTTCAATATATTTTCTCATATATTTCGAACTTTTATAAAAGTCTAAATAATATTTATAGTTTTCGTCAATTTCGAATACAACATAGATAGGACTGATTGCTCCTAAATAGTTTTCTTTTAACATTCCTATTGAACCAATATTAATTCTAGCAGGATTATACGCATAATCAAATTTGCGTATTAATTTATATTTTTTCATATCAGCACTTGCTGTATTTTTATCAAAGTATTCATCTTGTAAGACTAATTCTCCTGTATTTACAACTGATAATAATTTCACATCGTTTAGTCCAATTCTTTCTTTTCTTTCACTTATAATACTTTTAAGAGGAATAAATTCAGTTGATTTAGTTATCAAATATTCCAACTTATTATTTAATATGCTTAATAATTTCAAAACTAGTTTATTATTCGACTCAATCAAATCATCAATACTTCCGATAATGTTAAAAGTGTCATAGGAGTTTTGATAAATTATGTTAGATAAATTGAAAAAAATAGCAAAATATGTTATAATTTTAGAAAGGAATACGGTGATTATTATGTTTTATGAAAGTGATGTTGAAAGATCAATAATTGAATTATTAAAAGACTGTGGATATTCTTACATGGATGATACTAATAATTGGGTTGTAGAAAGAAAACTAGATGATTTTATTAATGAACAACTATTATTAGATCAACTGTCTAAAATTAATAAAGGTGTTAAAAATAGAATATTAGAAGAAGCTATCAGAACAATTAAGAACATAGATCATCCTTCATTATTTGAAAGAAACAAAATATTTCACCAATACCTAGTGGATGGAATAACAATAGAAGATTTTGAAAGTGATGTTAATCCATTAATCAAGTTAGTGGATTTTAAAAATATAGAAAATAATGTCTTTGAAGTAGGTAATCAAATTAAGTTTAAGGAATTAACAAATAGAAGTACGAGAATCCCAGATGTTATAATTTATATTAATGGAATACCACTTGTAGTTATGGAGTTAAAGTCATTCGAGAGTTTATCAGGGACTTTGCTTGAAGATGCATATAAACAACTAGGTTCAAATACTGAAAATGATGGTTATAGATATGACATTCCAACATTATTTAATTACAACACTTTTTGTGTAATTAGTGATGGTGCAAATTCAAAAGTTGGCGTTATTACATCAAAGTTTGATAGATATAACGAGTGGAAGAGCGTTAATGGAGAACCAGGTTTTAAAGATAATTACACTGAAAAATTAGATGTTTTAGTTAATGGATTATTAAAGCCAGAAAGATTAATAGACGTAATTAAGAACAATATATTCTTTATTAACAAAGATAAGAGTAAAAACATAAAGATAATGACACAATATCATCAATATTTTGGTGTATGTAAGTCTGTAGAAAAAGTTAAATATGCAATGAAACCGAAAGGAAATGGTAAAGCAGGTTTGCTTTGGCATACTCAAGGAAGTGGTAAGAGTTTCTCGATGGTTATGCTTGCTCACAGATTGATAACTAATCAAGAATTAGAAAATCCAACTATTATTGTTTTGACTGATAGAAATGATTTAGATAACCAATTATTTAATACTTTCTCAAGTGCAAGTGAATATTTGAGATGTACCCCTATTCAAGTAAGTTCTAGAAAAGACTTATTAGAAAAATTAAAAACTATTAAACAAGGTGGAGTTATTTTTACTACGATTCAAAAGTTTGATAAAGATCAGATTCAAGTTAATGAAAGAACTAATATAATTGTTATGGCAGATGAAGCTCATCGTGGCCACTATGGTGTGTATGAACGATTAACTTATCAAGAAAATGAAGAAACAAATGAATTAGAATTAGTTTCTAAATATGGGACTGAGAAGTATATAAGAGATTCATTACCTAATGCTACATTTATTGGTTTTACAGGAACACCAGTAGCAACATCGGATAAATCAACAACTGATATTTATGGAGATATTATTGACACTTATGATATGACACAATCCGTTATTGATGGAGCAACAGTTAGAATCTTCTATGAAGGAAGACTTGCAAAAGTTTGGACTGATGATAACTTATTAAGAAGAATTGATGATTATTATAATGAACTTGAAAATAAAGGTGTTAGTGAAACAGTTATTGAAGAATCTAAGAGAAGAATGAGCAGTATTAAAGTCATTCTAGAAGATGATGATATTTTAGGCTTACTTGCAAAAGATATAGTGGATCATTATGAAACTAGAAAAGACTTCTTAAATGGTAAAGCAATGATAGTAATGCCTACAAGAAAAGCAGCCGCTAAACTTTATCACAAAATTTTAGATTTACTACCATCTTATGATGGAAAGTTAGCTGCAATCGTAACTGAAAGTAATAAAGATGATGAAGAAACAAGAAAGCTATTCAGTAATAAAATGTATAGAGAAAATGCAGCAAAAATATTCAAATCTGAAGATAGTTCAATTAAGATTGCAATAGTAGTTGATATGTGGCTTACAGGATTTGATGTTCCAGATCTTGATGTGATGTATATATTCAAGAAAATGAAAGCTCATAACTTAATGCAAGCAATTGCCAGAGTGAATAGAGTGTTCCCAGGTAAAGAATCAGGATTAATTGTTGACTACATTGGGTTAGCCAAAGCATTAGAAGATGCATTAAATACATATACTGCTAGAGATAAAGAATTTAATTTAAAAGACATTCAAGATGTTGCTCTTACAATATTGAAAGAAAAGTTATCAATATTTAATGAATGGTTTTATAAATATGACCTAACTGACTTTAATTCTAAAGATGTTAAGAAAAGATTTAAGATAATTCAAAAAGGTGCTGCATTTATATTGGAATCCGAAAAACGAAAAAAAGATTATTTGAAGTTATCACTTGATTTGAAACATGCTTATACAGTTTGTGCTGGTATTTTGGAAAAAGAAGAACATCAGGTAGTTCAATATTTCTTATCGGTTAGAAATTATATCTTAAAACTAGATGTTGGACTAGGACCAATTGGAATCGGTGATATTAATGATGAAGTGGAAAGATTGGTAGCGGAAGCTATTAAGGGTGATGAAGTAAAAGTATTAACTCAAATTGGTACTACTGATGAAGCAACATTAGTTGACTTATTAAGACCTGAAAAAATAGAAGAATTAAGAAAAACTAATCCACCACATATCTTTTTAAAGATTATTGAAAACTTATTAAAACAAGTTATTGCAGAAAGCCGTAAAACTAATCTTTATAAAGCTCAACAATACAGTGAAAAGTTGAGACGTATTTTGGAGAAATATCATAATCGTGAAGGTGATTTTGATACAACTGATACAATAGTTAAAATTATTGATTTTGCTCAAGAAGTAGTAGCTGAT
>ULOD01013355.1_pt1 | contig 19232 bp, 45 predicted proteins | sample 1952351 | NCBI WGS metagenome assembly ULOD01 (sample SAMEA4835596, study PRJEB28245) | human gut metagenome | biome: gut microbiome; material: fecal sample | place: Denmark | collected 2008 | reverse complement strand
GTGAAGTGATTCACTCTTTTCTTTTATAGAAAGGAGACCAGTAAACATGACGCAAGCACACTTCAACAACGAACAACCGAACTTTCAGACGGAAACGTACAACGGTCAAACACGTGTACAGCTATGTCTTAACGGTGAATGGAAAGAAGTGGAGTACGGATTTGAAGGCGGTAAAATTCTAAAGTCTAAACAGTGGGTGTGTGACTACAACGAGTTCATAGCACCTGCCGATGAGTTACCGCTGGATGATATCAAAGAAAATCCACAGAAATATCTGGACTATGTACCATCCGCACAACAGCCAAAGAAAACGATTGAAAAGCGTGTTGATACACTAGAAGTAACGCAAGATGAGTTGTGTGATGTAATCACGGAACTTATGTATGGGGGCGAAGAATGACAGCAAAAACAAAAATTGCACTTCGTGCGGTAAAGAACCGCATTGCAGAAGGAATGACACTGGAAGAAGCACTTGCATGCTATCCAAAGTTATCTGATGAACAAGTTAAAGAAATCAGAAAGGCACTTGAATAGTGCTTTCGAAAGGATTGGAAGAATATGGCATTAAAAGGCATTGATATTAGTAAGTGGCAGACAGGAATTGATTTATCAAAAGTTGACTGTGACTTTGTAATTGTAAAAGCGACAGAGGGAATTGGATATGTTGACAGAAAGTGTGATTCATTCTATCAGCAAGCTAAACGTCTAGGCAAGAAATTAGGTTTCTACCACTTTGCACGACCTACGAAAAACAACGATCCAGTTCGTGAAGCAGATTTTTTCTACGAAAACTGCAAAGGATATTTCGGAAAGGCAATCCCAATTCTAGATTGGGAAGCTGAAAATAAGCAAAATGTTGCATATGCAAAAGCATGGCTTGATAGAGTTTATCAAAGATCTGGTGTAAAGCCTGTAATCTATATGTCCGAAAGTGTAGCTAATGCTTACAATTGGTCAAGTGTAGCAAATGCTGACTATGGCTTGTGGGTAGCGAAATATCGTGATAACAATCCAGACTATAACTACAATATGGCAAATGCAGGAACACGTCCGCGTGTAAAGTGGTGGAAGTTCTACTGCATGTGGCAATGGACATCAAGCGGTCGTTTAAATGGGTATAATGGCAACCTGGACTGTAATGTTTTCTATGGAGATGGAACTACATGGGATAAGTATGCAGGCAAGAGTGGAACAACTCAGCCAGTTAAACCAACGCAACCAGTAAAGAAATCAAATGAAGAAATCGCAAATGAAGTTATCAATGGTGCATGGGGCAATGGCGAAGATCGTAAGAAGCGTTTGACTGATGCAGGCTACAACTATACAGTAGTACAGGCAATCGTCAATAAGAAGATGGCTGCTAAAAATCAATCTGTTTACTATGTAGTTAAGAGTGGAGACACGCTATCTGGTATTGCTTCTAAATATGGTACAACATATCAACAGTTAGCAAAAATTAATGGTATTGCTAATCCAAACAAGATTTATCCAGGACAGAAAATTAGAGTTAAATAGGTGGGGAATAAAAAAATGGAAATTTTAAACGACTATATTGTAATCGTAGTGATGGCTATATGCTTGTGCATCGGATATGTAATCAAGAACTCACTTGATTTCATTCCAAATAAATATATTCCACTGATTATGGGAATTCTCGGAGTAGTCTTAAATACATGGCTAAATGGCTTTGTATTCACTCCAGATATTCTATTAGGTGGACTTGCGAGTGGTCTAGCATCAACAGGAGCATTTGAAGCAGTTAAGCAACTGACTTCAAATGAAACTAAACCAACAAGCAATGTAGAATAGGCGAGGGGCATCGAACTGTGTATCAATCAATCATTCAAACAATTATTCAAACAGTTGTAACTGTGTTATGCTCAGTTCTTGCCTCAGCTGGCTTTTGGTCTTATATGCAAAAAAGAGCTGAAAAGAAAGACGCTAAAACGGACATGCTAGTTGGACTTGGTCACGACAGAATCGTTTATCTAGGCATGAAATATATCGAGCGTGGCAATATTACAAAAGATGAATATGAAAATCTGTACGAATATCTTTACAAGCCATATTCAGCACTTGGTGGTAATGGCTCGGCAAAAAAGGTAATGGAAGAAGTCAACAAGTTACCAATCCATGAATCATTGCATTAATAAGAGGTGGTAGAAATACCACCTTTTTTTTTAATAGAAAAAAGCCATACACGAATGTATGACATTTTTTCATATGCAACGTTAGGAGAATTATACATGTACTAACAATGAGTACATCTCTATTGTAACACTTATTCTTTTTTTTTGCTCACTTCATCATGTTCCTTATGAAGCAGGTCATGCATTCCAGACATACATGGCAACAGATATTGAAATTCCTGATGTCTGCTGTCCAACAATGGAAAGTGCAGAAATTGATTCTATGAGTATGGAATTCTTTGCGTATCCTTGGATGGAACTGTTTTTCCATGAAAATGCAGAAAAGTATAAATATGATCATCTTTCTCATACAATTACATTCCTTCCATATGGTGTATTAGTGGACCATTACCAGGAAGAAGTATATACACATCCAGACTGGTCTATTGAAGAAAGAAAACAATGCTGGAGAAAACTGGAAAAGATGTATGTACCATTCAAAAAATATACAGGCTGCGATATTTTAGAAAGAGGCTGCTGGTGGTATCAGCAGAATCATATTTTCCAGTCTCCTTTCTATTACATTGATTACACATTGGCACAGGTATGTGCGCAGCAGTTCTTCATCCGCAAAGATAAAAATGATGAAAACTACTGGAAGGATTATCTACACTTATTAAAGCTAGGCGGCACAAAATCTTTTACAAAACTATGCAAAGAAGCAAACATCAAAGTTCCATTTGAAGAGGGAACAATCAAAGAAATTATGGAATATCTGGATGAAAAGCTAGATTCTGTAGATGATTTAAAATTCAATGGATAAAAAAAGAGCTATATCAGTATGTTACTGGTATAGCTTTATTTCTTATTGTTTGTTTGTGAATGCTTTTAAGAATTCTTTTGTTCTTTCACTTACTGGATGATTGAATAAAGCATCTGGTGTACCTTGTTCTTCAATAACACCTTGATCCATAAATACAACGCGATCAGAGACATCTTTCGCAAAACTCATTTCATGCGTAACAATAATCATAGTAAGACCTTCTTTTGCAAGATCTTTCATGACATTTAATACTTCTCCAACCATTTCTGGATCTAATGCAGAAGTAGGTTCATCAAACAACATAAGTTTCGGATTCATGCACAATGCTCGCGCAATCGCAACTCTTTGCTTCTGACCACCGGAAATTTTAGAAACAGAAGCGTTCGCAAATGCATCCATACCTACTTTTTTGAGGTACATCATTGCTTTTTCTTTTGCTTCTTCTCTAGAAATCTTTAATACTTTCATCTGTGGAAGAATACAGTTTTCAATGACATTTTTATTGTTGAATAAATTGAACTGCTGGAAACACATGCCAACCTTAGCACGGTATGCATTGATATCTTTTGTGTGAAGAATATCTTCATCAAATACTTTGATAATTCCATCATCTGGCTTTTCCAGAAGATTGATGCATCTAAGAAGGGTGGATTTACCAGAACCGCTTCGTCCAATCAGACATACAACTTCACCTTCATTGACATTAAAGTCAACACCTTTGAGAACTTCAAGAGATCCAAAGCTTTTATGAATGTTGTGAATTTCAACGAGAGACATAATCGCTGTTTGCTCCTTTCTGTTCTTTTACTTCAATGTATGAAATACTTCTTGGTTCTGTAGAACTCATTGGAAGTGAAACTGTTGTATCATTGTTGAGCTTCTTTTCGATGAGGTTTAGAATCAAAGCGCAAACACTTGTTAAGATCAGATACATCATTGCTTCTATGAAGTATACTGTTGTGAACTGGAATGTTGATCCAGCAATAGATTTAGACTGGAACATCAATTCTGTAATAGAGATGATCATTAATACAGAAGAATCCTTGATATTAACAATCAATTCGTTGCCAATTGCTGGGAAAGCATTCTTAATTGCCTGTGGCAATACAACAGAGAACATTGTCTGTGCGTTTGACATGCCTAAGCTGCGTGCTGCTTCTGTCTGACCGATATCTACTGCCTGAATTCCTGAACGAATGATTTCTGCCATGTATGCGCCAGTATTGACTGTGATAACAAAGCAGGCAGCAGTGAAATTATTCCAGTGAATGATATCTAACAATGCATAGTAGATAAATACTGCCTGTACCATCATTGGTGTACCACGGAAAATCGTGATATAAACAGTGATAATAAAATCGATGATCTTTTTGAAAATTCTAGAAGCTTTAGAAGAGGTGAGATCTAAGCGAATTGCTTTGATACCACCTACAACTAAACCAAGAATAAACCCACACCCCGTACCAATCAAGGCAATGATCATTGTTGTCCTAACACCTAGTAATAAGCTAGGTGCATATTTTGTGAGTATTTGAATAATTGCGTTTATATTCATGAATGATTATTCCTCGCTAGCAGGCTGACGATTGACAGCTTCTTCCATCCATGTGTTTCTTGTATCTGTATCAATTGTCTTTAACGCATCCTGTAAAGCATTTAATAATTCATCATCATTCTTACGTACTGCAATAGATACAGAAGTATCAGCTTTAAAACCCTTGCCTTCAGCAAATCTAACGATTGCTAAATCAGGATTTGCGGAAACAACACCATTAGCAACTGGAAGTTCACTTATAACCGCATCTACAGATCCAGCCTGCAAAGCCTGAATTGCTGCTGGGAATGTTTCTGCAGCTGGCATATGATTTACACCAGGAATCTGATCAATAACTTCATCATAGATTGTGTTCATCTGACCTTGTACTGTAGCACCTTTGAGATCTTCAAGGCTTGTTGCACTTGTATATTGAGAATCCTTCTTAACAATGAGCACTTCTTCAGATACATAGTATGGATCTGTGAAGTTGACCTGCTGCTTACGTTCATCTGTAGCTGTCATACCAGCAATCACTGCATCAATCTGGTTGTTATTTAATGACAGGATCAGATTATCCCAGTCAAGCTTAACGATTTCTACTTTTTTTCCAATCTTGTCAGCTAAATTCTTTGCAACAACGACGTCATATCCATCACAATAGTCGGCAGATGAGATTGGCTGTGTGTATTCGCCTTCCTTTGTTGTGGACCAGTTGAATGGCGCATAGTTACATTCCATACCAACTCTAAGTGTATCGCTGCTGTTTGATGAAGAAGCTGCTGTAGAAGTGGAAGGGTTAGATGCACATCCTGTTAATAAAGCTGCGCATGCAAGTACTGTTAAACTCTTTCTGATTGTGTTCATAATATTTTCCTCCTAGAAATTAAATAAAACCGTATGCGATATTACATACGGTTTCTAACTTCTATGTACGTATCTAATAGCGCCACTTCTTGTATGAAGGAGTGATATAGATATTTTCTATATCCCCACGCGAATCATTTGCCAATGACTGACGTTCGGCGATGATTGCCTTTCGCATGATTCAACGCCTGCCAGCTCCTCATGCTACTCATCTGCACCGCTACCTCTATATGCGATTTCATTTAATGACCAAAGTATACTACATAAATCGAACAAATCAACAATATTTTGTTATAATTTTTGTTATGGACGGAATTATTTTAGTAAAAAAACCAAAAGGTATGACTTCTTTTACTTGTGTTTCACAGGTAAAAAGACGTGTCAATGAAAGAAAAGCAGGACATTCAGGAACATTAGATCCAAATGCAGAAGGATTTATGATCATTGCATTAGGAAAATGTACAAAGTATTTACCATATTGCGTCAGCAATCATAAACATTATCAGGCAACATTTGCATTAGGGAAAAGATATGATACACAAGATGTATGGGGTGAAGCTGTAGAAGAAAAGACACCATCTATACATACGCAGGTAGAATTAGATGCATTATGTCATTGTTTTACAGGAGTTATCCAGCAGGTTCCGCCAATGTACAGTGCTTTGAAAAAAGATGGAAAGAAACTTTATGAATATGCTAGACAAGGCATTGAAGTAGAAAGAAAAGCAGAACGCTGGGCAGACAGACTGAAAGAATTAGAAGAAAGGGAAGGTGCAAATTATGAATGAAAAAAAGGCTCTAGAGGTGCATCATTTTGAAAAACCATTGGATATTCCGTCTTTTGCAAGAAAGAAAACTGTCGAGGAAGAACCAGTGCAGACTATCAGCAACAGTGATGTTGTTCTGATCTGCGGTATGACAATCGCAATTCTCACACTTGTTGCAATTCAGCTGGGAGTATTGATGATATGACATTCACTGCAAGTATTAAATTCCTTCAGAAGAAAAACAAGGCTTTAAGAAAGTTGGTCTCAGATCTAGAAGAACTGAATGCAAAGCAGTTCGATGAGTTGCACAAAGCACAGCTCCGCATTCAGCAACTTGAAAGCGAGAATGCAGAGTTAAGAATGGAGAATGATTCGCTATATGGAAATAAATTGGAACTTATGGAAGGAGATGGAAGCCATGCAAAGTAACTTTCACCTAGATGCATATGAAGTAGATGCAGTAACACAACAGGGTAGACCTGTTCGATTCGATATTACAGATGGATGCAATGGCAAGTATCTAATCCATACAGAACATGACCAACTATATGTAGACAAGTCAGCTCTGATTAAAGTTATGCAACTGATTGAAAATGAGAAAGCAGGAGAATGAAACATATGTATATGTGTAGCAAGAACAATGGAGCAATGGCAAAGAACACTGCAATCCCACAGGAAGAAGAAGTAACGGACCAGGATATAAATGATCTAAGCGCACAGATATTAACTGCATTCTGCTACATTCTGAACAAGGCAGAAGATACTGACAAGGACGTTTATGACAAGATGATGGCACGCAGAAGCCAAGAGCTGATTGATGATATTACAGAAATTATAGAGGACAGAAGATAGAAGAAAATGGCGATTAGATACGGCAAGAGCCTGTACAAGTCTAACGATGTCTATAAAGTCCATCACTACAAGAATCGTGGTGAATGGTTAAAAGCACGTTCAGATCTTCATGGAATTGGTGGAAGTGACGCATCAACAACAATGAGCATGAACAAGTGGAGAACTAATCTCGAATTGTGGCAAATAAAAACAGGAAGGGCAACAGCTCCGGACATTAGCGACAAGCCATATGTCAAATACGGACAGAATGCAGAAGAATACATTCGCAGATTGTTTCAATTGAAGTTCAAGGACAAATATGAAATTCAATACCAAGACGATACGATTCTACAGAATGTCAAATGTCCTTGGATGCTTTATTCACCGGACGGCTTAATCGTTGAAAAAGACACAGGCAGAAAAGGAATCTTTGAGTGTAAGACAACAACAATCGTTAGGTCATACGACAAGGAAAAGTGGAACAAGCATGTTCCTGATAACTACTACATTCAAGTCTTACACGGCTTAAATGTAACAGGATTTGATTTTGTAGATTTATACGCAGAACTAATGTTTGATGATGATTACTCTCAATTAAAACGGTATCACATAGAGCGAGACGATGTACTAGACGATTTGATAGCAGTTTCATCAAGCGTCACAACATTCTGGAAAGAATATGTTGAAACAGACAAAGAACCACCACTAATCATTCAAGGCTTATAAAAAGAAGAAGGAAGAAGAACAAATGGAAGAACAAGCACAAGTTTCTAGTGAACTAGAAGTTAGAGTTGAATCGAAAGTCGGTTTGTTGAATTGGAATTTTGAACAACTCAACGAACAACTGGACATTCAGTTAAAGAAATATCAAGGATTGCAGTTCTCTAGCGAAGAAATGCAAGAAGCTAAAAAGACAAGAGCAAAGCTTAACAGTGTAGCTAAGCAGCTAAACGATGAAAAGATCAAGCGCAAGAAAGAATTCTGCAAGCCATACGATGACTTTGCTGACCAAGTTAAACAGCTAACTACAAAAATCAAAGCATGTTCAGACGGCATTGATGTTCAAATCAAAGCGTATGAAGAAGCGAGAAAAGCAGAGAAGAAGAAAGAAATTGAGGAATATTGGAACCAGTTCAAGCTTGCGTTACCTATTCCTTTTGAAAAGGTTTTTGAAGAGAAGTATCTAAATGCAACGTGTTCAAGTGCTCAATGGCAAGCAGATTTGGAAGCTAAGAGAAAGCAAATCGACAACGATTTAACTAATATCGCATTTACAAAAGATATAGATCAATTGAATTTCATGTCAGTTGACTATCTAAAGACATTGAATCTTTCAACAACATTGAGTAACTGGCACGAGCATGTAGAACAACTAAAGAAAGCCGAAGAATTCAAAGCACAAGCAGAAGCTCACAGAAAGCAACAGGAGAAGCAAAACGATACAAAGGTAGAAACACTCGCACAACCTGTAAACACTTCTAAAAACGAAGAAAAAGTGGCAAAAACAGAGGATTACGAGCAGTTACAACCTACTGATTATCTATATTCACCAACATTCAAGATTCTAGACGCTACATATGAGCAAATGATGGAACTAACAAAGTTCTTTAAGAACAACGGAATCAGATTCCAAAGCATCGCAAAAGAAAAGAAAGTAAGAGGATAAAAAGAAAACATTATGACAGTAACAAATTCTTTAGCAAAGAAAGCAACATCAGCAGGATTGAAACACATTCCTTTCCAGCAGATCATCAAGTCTACAAGTGTACAGGAAAACATCATGTCAACACTTGGAGATGCAGCAAGAACAAAGAGATTTACAGCTGCTTTAATTTCAGCAGTTAGCACAAACCCACAACTTCAAGAATGTTCTGCAGTATCAACAATCAGTGCAGCACTATTAGGTGAATCACTAAATTTAAGTCCAAGTCCACAGTTAGGGCAGTACTACATGGTGCCATTCAATGACAAGAGCAAAGGCAAGGTAGCTACATTTCAGCTAGGTTACAAAGGAATGATTCAGCTAGCTATTCGTTCAGGTCAATACAAGAAGTTAAATGTAATCGCAGTTAAAGAAGGCGAGCTAAAAGGATTCGATCCTTTCAACGAAGAAATCGAAGTTCAAGTTATCGAAAATCCTGATGAAAGAGAGAAAGCTAAAACAATCGGCTACTATGCAATGTTTGAATTAGTAAACGGATTCAGAAAATCTATGTACTGGTCCAAAGCAAAGATGGAATCACACGCTGAAAAATACAGCATGGGCTACAAAGCACACAAAGGCTATACATTCTGGGAAAAAGATTTTGATGGCATGGCTTACAAGACAATGTTAAGACAGCTAATTAGCAAGTGGGGAATCATGTCAATTGAAATGCAAACAGCATACACAAACGATATGACTTTCAAAGAATCAACAAGTCAAGAAGAAGCACCAACATACATTGAAACCGAAGAAGCAACAGAAACAGTCCAAGCAATTGATGCAGAAACAGGTGAAGTCCAAAGCGGAGCACCTGCAGAAGAAGAAAGCGAGAGCTTAATTTGAGAATCCTTGCAATAGATCCAGGCAATCAGCAGAGCGCTTATGCTTTGCTGGATGCTGATCTACGACCTGTTAAGTTTGCGAAGAAACCTAACGATGAAGTGATGAAGGACTGCATCACCATCTTAGAAGAAAACACAACGGTTGTTGTTATTGAAATGATCGCATCTTACGGAATGGCAGTTGGTAAAGAAGTATTTGAGACTTGCGTATGGATTGGAAGATTTATTGAACGATTGGCTCCGGAAACATACAAGCTTATCTATCGAAGAGAAGAAAAAGAAAATCTATGCGGAAGTATGAGAGCAAAGGATTCAAACATCAGACAAGCACTAATAGACAGATTCGGAGTTGTAGGTACAAAAAAGAATCCCGGATGGTTCTATGGAGTATCTAAAGACGTATGGGCGGCAATCGCAGTAGGTGTTACATATCACGACAAAGTAGAAGAAGAAAGAAGGTTAAAGCTGATAAATGACAAGTATTAATAAGTGGATTGGCACAGGTCGTCTAGGAAAAGACATCGAAGTAATGCAAACACAATCAGGAATTGCAGTTACTAGCTTTTCAATTGCTTGCGAACGAATGAAAAAGCAAGGGCAACAGCAAGCTGATACAGATTGGATTGACTGTCAAGCGTGGAGACACACTGCTGAATTCTTAGGAAACTACGCTAATAAAGGCGACAAGCTAGCTATCGAAGGACATTTGCAGAAGGAAAGCTATCAAGACAAAGACGGTAAGACAGTCTATTCAACAAAAGTAGTTGTTGATAATGTTGAAATCTTGATGCAGACAAAAGCGAAAGATGATAAGCCATACTATGGAAAATCAATAAAAAAAGAAGATATCCCGCCAATGACAACGGAAGAAGTTGCGGAAGCTGCAAAAGACGAAGGCTTTGAAATAGATCCTAACGACTTGCCATTCTAGAGAGGTGAAAGAAATGGCAGATAACAAAAAGTACTATTACATGCGTCTTAAAGAAAATTTCTTTGATACAAACGAAATGAAAGTACTTGAATCTATGCAAGATGGATATAAGTATTCAAACATTCTTCTCAAACTGTATCTAATGAGCCTACAGTCAGACGGAAAGCTGATGTTGAATGAACGCATTCCATACAATTCTAAAATGATAGCTACAATCACACGTCATTCAGTAGGAGACGTTGAAAAAGCACTTAGATTATTTAAGGACTTAGGACTGATTGAAGTCTTAGACAGTGGAGCAATATACATGTTAGATATTCAAAAATACATTGGAAAATCATCTACAGAAGCAGATAGGCAACGTGAATATCAAAAAAAAATATCATACAGTAAGGAAATCTGTAAGGAAATCTGTAAGGAATCTAACAAGAAATCTACACCAGAGATAGAGATAGAGTTAGAGAAAGATATAGAGATAGATATAGATACAGATAAAAAGAAGAAAAAGAATTCAGCTAAAGCAGACTTGAATGGAATGATTGATTCTTTCACTGAAAATGAAGAATTAAGAGATGCATTAAAAGCATTTCTAGACATGCGTAAGTCTATCAAGAAACCAATTCAAACAGAATATGCGTTTAAACTTGCGTTAAACAAGCTGAAACAACTATCTGACATTGATTCAGAAAGAATTGAGATAGTTAACCAGAGCGTTGAACACAACTGGCAGACATTCTATGCATTACAGAATAATTACAGAACAAATGAGGTAGAAATGCCCGACTACATGAAGAAACAAGAGAAAGGAGAAATTGTCTCTACGCCAGTTAGTGATGAAGTATTAGCTAAAGCGTTAGAACTACAGAGACAATTTAAAGGAAAATGACATACTGGAAACAATTCGCAGAAATGCTAGGGATAGAACTAGAACAAGAGTTCATACTAACAGCTGCTGATGGTGCAAAAGTAGATAATGACTTATACAAAATCACAGAAAATGGACTTTTTTACAAAAAAAGAAAAGATGGTGTTTGGCTTCCTGAGCCATCAATAACACTTTCTTCTCTTTTACAAGGCTTATGCAAAGTAGTACATAAGCCATGGAAGCCTAAATATGGAGAACAATATTGGAGTTATAGTACCAAAATCAACGGAACTTGTTGCAATACGTTTTGGGAATTTACTGAGGACTATGCTAGGTGGAAGAGTGGAAATTGTTTTCGTACAGAAGAAGAAGCAGAAACCAAAGGCAAGGAAATTATGGAACAAATAATGAAGGAGTACGAAGAAGCATGAAAACCGAAAAGCTTTTTGAACGTGCAAAAGATATTAAAAACGCAGAATTAAGAATGGAATATTTGAGAATTGTAGGTACTCGTGCAATGGCTGAAAGACATTTCGAAGCATTTAAAAGAGAATGCGAAGTATGGTTAAACAATATCTATAAAGATGGAGTAAGTAGAAGCATGAATAAAAAATATTTATTGCCATTGTTAGCACTGTTTCTGTGTGGATGCATCGGAAACAGTCAGATTATAGATACGACATACACGTATAAGAAAGCAATCGTAAAAATGCCTAACGGAGAAGTAAAAGAAATAGAAGTACGCAGCTGGGCAGATTACGCTAACAGCGATGCAATTTCAATTACCGGGGAAAATGGAGAACGTATTTACACGCATCTAAACAATGTTGTGCTGATCACAGACTAGTAATAAAAAGAAGGAGAACAAGAATGAGTAAATATACAGAGGCAATGAGCAGTATCATCTACACAATGCACTTTCGAGTAAAGCCAAAGTACTTAGGGCATGTTGAAGATGAAAATATGGATCTGATGTATGAACTGGCTGAAAAGGCAACTCCAAAGAAAGTAATTAAAATGGGAATGGATTCAGAATATTCATCATGTCCTAAATGTGGTCAATTTGTGAACTGCTTAGAAAATTTTTGCCATTGTTGTGGTCAGCAGTTAGATTGGAGCGATTATAACAATCATAAAATTTGAAGAGGAAGAATCATGAAATATTGGAAACAGGTTGCAGAAATGCTTGGTGTAGAGCTGAATCAAGAGTTCCGTCTGACAAGTGAAAATTTACATTTGGTACACATAAATGAATTTAGGTTAACAGAAAATGGGTTGCAAATCAAAAAGGATGGTGAATGGGAACATTCCTCTAAACTTTATTGGATTTTAAATGGAGATTTAGTGGTTCATTCAGATTTTGAAAAATTACGTGAAGATATCGAAAAAGATATGAGAGGTGAATAATGAACAATTCACATGAATTATTAGATGGTGTTAAAGGGATTCTTGTCAAAGATTTCACTCCTAAATACAGCACAATCGAGCTAATTGAAAACAAAGAAACATATCCGTTTGGAAAGCCTATAGGATTGTTTCCTTTCAAAAAGGTGAAAAAAGACTATGGAAACAGAAAGATTCTTTCTGTGATGGATTTTAATGATACTCACACAACGTCAATAGCTATAGAGGTACTTAAATAATGATTAGCAGAGCAAAACTAAGAGGGAAAAAACTAGATGAAGATTGCAAGAGAGCCTGCACATCTACTAATGAATATGGCCCAGATGATGATAGAGTTTTCTGTTATGGACTAATTAGCTATTCAACTGATGAACTTATTGAAAAATGCAAAAACTGTAAAGCACTTGCTTACAATGCAGCACCACCGGAGGAAAAAAATGAAAAGTAGAACAATAGTTGCACTGTCAACATTACTCATGTTGACAGGGTGCCAAAAATCATGTGCGGTTAATTACAATCTTAGAAATGATGCAAACAATTTTAAGGTTAGAAGAAAAGTAGTAGCACTCAATACCCGAACAGATGAAACATTGTTTTCAGTTGAAGGCTATATCTCGATTGATACAGACAGTGATGGAGATTTGAATGTAATGATCAGAACAGGTGAAGATGAATATAAATTGTTTTATGCTCATTTATCTGATGATGTTACATATACATCTATCCAGCTTGAACCTAGAGAGACAAATCAATATGCATATGAAATATCTTTCTTCCCGGCTAAAGAAGCAATTATGCATGGATTGATTGATATAAATTCTACAGAGGAAAAAAGAGAATGAATGCTGAAGAAATGTTTGAAAAATTAGGATATAAGAAAGTGGATCTTAGTAGTTCAGGATGCATTGAATACGAAAGACTCATAGATGATAAATGTTTCAGTTTTGATTTCTCAGAAGAAATTTGTGCTTGTTCTGACAGCATCACGATGGAAGAGCTAAAAGCAATTAACAAGCAGTGTGAAGAATTAGGGTGGAAGAATGTCTCTAAAGAAGAAAGCGAATTAAAAGTTTTAAGAAAAGCATTTAGTGAAGCTTGTGAAATACTAGATAATTTGAAAGGTGATGGATCTCATATGTGCCCATTGGAATACTTAAAAAGATGTGTGTGTATTTACACAGAAAATGATGAAGAGACTGAAGAAGATGAACAAATCTAAAACAATAAGAGCAACGTATATTGTCGAGCATTATATAGAAAGTGGCATTACAACGTGGATGTATATTCCAGAAGAAAAGAAGGAGAAAGACATGGAAGAAACAAATTTACAGCACTATAAAGAAGATTTAAAAGGAATCTTACTATTTCATTTTGACAGTCCAAGAGCTGTCCTTAAGTTAATTAGAGAAAAATTTGGCTGTCAAATCAAACTTGAATATGGAGAGCATCCTACAAGTGCAATATTAGAGTGGATGCTTCAACCATACAAAGAACAGATTCTAGGTGAAGCTGAAAGAGAATATCTCTCATCAGTGATTAAACCATACAAGAATAAGGTTACTTGCATTACAAAGGTTAAGGATGAATACAAGGAAAATATGAGGTACATTCGTATTACAGTTAGGAGCGTTGGTACAGAATATATAAATCTACCATGGTTTAAAGAAAATACAATGTATAAAGGTATGAAAGACTTAAAGGATTACACACTAGAGGAGTTAGGACTATAGATATGTTGAACATTGAAAAATATAAAGACGATATTCTAAATGCAAAACAAGAACATTTAACTTGCAGTGTTTATGATATATTTTTGAAATTATCACACATATCTTGTACTGGCAATTGCAAAGAATGCAAAAAAAATATTATGAACTGGTTACTAGAAGAATACAAAGAACCAGTGCTAGACGATGTAGAAAGAGGATATAGAAGAAACAAATGATTGAAAAGAACAAAGAAGAACCAAAAGAGGAATTGAGTGAATGGTGCGTATCAAACAATCCTAAGATTCTGAAAAAGAACAAGGACGTTAAAGAACTGATGTCTGACTTGTGTGAAAGAGAAGAGTTCTACAGGCAAAAGATGGCAGAGTGCGAAGAAAGAGCAAAGAGAAGCATCAAGATCTATCAAGGCAAGATAAACAGAATACATAAGGTTATGCAGAGACTGACGGAAGAAGAATAGCAGAATGACAGGCAAAAACAGATGGGGACTGCTTTCTGAGGAAGAGAGACTAGAAGTGCTAGATTTACCATATGGATGGATGCTGAGAAACATCTTGCAGTACGGAAACACGCTGATTCCAAAGGAAGCAATACAGAAGTCAAGCGTAAGGATGATAAAGTCAGCAATTGAGCAGGACTTGAGTGACTTGGGGTTTGAAGTAAGAATCAAAATCATACGCTACAGTGCAAAGGAATACAGAGAAACAGATCACGTAGCAGAAGGAACATTTACAGGAGAAAGAAGAAGATGAAAATAGAGGAAACAGAAAGATTCTTTCTGTGATGGACTTCAATGATACGCACACAGCATCAATAGCTATAGAGATGAGAAAAGATAAAGAAGGAGAACAAGAGGAAAACTAGACTTATGTTAAACATTGAAAAGTATAAGGATATTGTATTAAAAAACTTAGATGCATGTAGGATTGATGAACGATTGCCTAGAAAGTTTATTAACGGATACTGTAACGGATTTAATTGTGAAGGATGTGGAGAACGTGTTCTTAAATGGCTACTTGAAGAAGCAAAAGAACCAGTACTTGATGATGTAGAAAAAGAATATTTGAGTGCTGGTATCAAACCTTTTAGAAAAAAGATATCGTGTATTAGAAAAAGCAAAGATCCACGTAAAGGAAAAAATTATATTAAAATTGAATTTTGCGATGGTGATCGCATGTTTTTTCCAAATTTATCGAATGATGAAATGTATAAAGGAATGGAATTAGACAGAAATTATACGCTTGAGGAGCTTGGACTATGAATCAAATTAGAGATGAAATTGCGTTTGAAATAGTAAGAAATTATGTAAAGGAAAAATATAACTTAGAAAAGTCTTGTGAAGATGCAGAACCATATATCGTATGGAAGTGCAAGACATTACAGAACTGGAAGTATCTCATGAGTACAGACCTGCACGATGGAATGTATTACGAGCTTACTTACAATGGCAATAAAGACGAATGGTACTTAGATGCGTATAAAAAGCAAGAAAACAGATGCATCAAAGGTACAAAAAACGAGAATAAATTCAAATCACTGGCAATTGTTGAATCCAAGTTGGAGGAATAACAGAATGCGAGGCAGACCGACAAAAGAATACGCCATCTATAAAGGCGATGAATTTATTGCAATTGGAACAATTAAAGAACTTGCTGAAAAAACAGGCTACTCAGAAACAACTTTAAGATATTGCACAAATCCAGCATCGAGGAGACGCAACAAAGGGAATCGACTTATCGTAATTCAAGTAGAAGAGGATGAAGAAAATGGATGATATGTGGAAAATGTTTGAAAAAGGTCAAAGATCAGCAAATCCTTATGCATTAGAGGATCATGTGAATGAATTGATCCACATGACCAAGCAAAAGACTGCAGGGCAAAACAGAAGTGACAACAGAAAAGATATTCCGTTTGAGCTTTTAGACCTGATTAAATGGTCAGTCATATGTGAAGCGTGCTATCTGGTGCTGGATGAACGATGGGAACATGTTAAGGAGATATTCAAAGACGAATGAAAAGTTTAAATGAACTGATAGGACAGATTATTTATCTGATGATCGTACACTACAAGATAACGACCGTTTTAGTCATTGCAGCACTTGTCATCGGATATACGCTTGTTGGGATTGGGTACTATCGAGAAATCAAGGAATGGAAGGAATGGCATAAGTGGAGAGACAGTTATGAGCGCCATTAAAAAAAACAACAATAGAATTATCTGCATGTTTAGACTGGATCTTTCATGTAAAGAAGTAGTCATTACAATTACACGTGTTGAGAAATGTTATAAGCTAACACGTGTGATTGATACAGATGTATATGAACAGTATTACCCAAGGTTTTCACAGTCATACAGCGTGATGATGAAAATGATTGAAGATTTAAAGTAATAGAAGGAGAAAAGAACATGAGTGGTGGAAGTCTTAACTTTTATGAAGAATTAGTTGAAGAATTAAATGGAAAAGAAAATGTGACTAAAGGCACAGAATAAAAATCTGATAGCCTAGATTTACGCACAGCGCACGAAATTAGCTTGCATGATAAAATATAAGGGCAAACGTAAATTGCTCTAAAAAGTGGGTTTACGTGCGAAATAGAGAGGGTAACAAAAAAGTGACAAATATTATTTGCTTGAACGAAGCAAGCATTAAACATGATCTCTATGGAACTGATGTTAAAACTGTTGTTGATCTTAACAATACTAAAAGAATTTATATCAACTTTGAACAAGTGTTAGGAATGCAGGAGAAAGTATACAAAACGGGAAGTGGTGAAGATGTAAACATTACAAACATTATGTTTATTAGTGGCGGTAGTGTGGATGTACTTGATAGTGTCCACGAAATCATGCAAAGAGTAAAATCAGTCGAGAGAAAGAAGTATGAAACAAGAACTGCTTGAAGAAAAGATATATGCACTGGCAGACAGTGAGGTTGCAAAAAACTTGCAGCTGTCTGTCAAGCATGACTGCATGGGTTGGAGAATGTACAGAGGCGAGAAAGTAATTGTCAGAGGTGGGGCACAGAATGTCTATGAATGTCTGTCTATGCTGATGGAAATATACACTTTGGGATATTCAAACGGAGTAAAGGATAAGGGCGCAGGATGAGGAATGATAAGTGAGGATAAGTGAGGATAAGTAATGATGAGTGATAAGGCAAAGAAACTGCTATTTGAATTAGGTGTTGTCATATGGGAAATGAACTTCATATTTACTTCACGGCTTCACAAAAAGCATCCAGTATATGAATTATACTTAGAATTGCTTGAAGAGCTGTATCTGAAAAATGATTTCTCAAAGTATCTGAGGAAGGTGAAAAATGAGGAATAGAAAAAAGTCGTTTTGGCTTCACGAAAAATGCCGATTTGGCCTCACAAAAAAATAAATATGAATAGTAATATGAATAGTAATGCAAATAGTAATGCGAATAGCAATGCTTTGGGTGGATCAAAATCTGAAAAGGGCGGTTTGGCTTCACGAGAAAATGACGTTTTGGCTTCACAAAAAAAAATAAAAAATGAATATATGAATAGCTTAACTAGCTATGACTTAAAGGCTTTCCTGGGATTGCAAAAAGAGATATCTGATATCGAGAGGGCGATCAATGCTGCATATTATCCAGTAAAAAGTCCTAATATGAGTGGCGGCTTCTCAAATGGTCCGAGCGATCCCACGAGTTCGGCACTTTACAGAATAGACAAGTACAAAAAGCAAAAAGAAGAAAAAGAAAAAAACCTGTATGAACTACAGGAAAAAATCGAAAATGAACTGATTTTATTAGATCCATTGACTGCTGCTGTTTTAGACCTTCATTTTTTAAAAGGGTTAACATGGAAGCAAACAAATAGACAGCTTTACAAAAAAGAAGGCGATGCCGCCCGGAAAATTTACAAAGAATGGAAAAAAGAAAAAGCGGAATAAACCGCTTTTTTTAATCTAATTCAATAGCGTAATAGTCACCTGTTGAACACATTGTATATGTTTCTTCTTCTTCATCCCAATCTTGCAAGTAATACTTACAGTATAGCTTGACGTGTTTCCCACTTCTAACTTCAGCTTCAATATAACAATTTACTTCATGGTCATCATCCGAGCCAAATTCATCATGAATTTTTTTGGAAGTGTCTGAATTACATTCATAGATTCCATCTACTTCAGCATAGATATCACCTGATGTGTTCAAATCGCAAATTCTTTCGACAACTTCTGAAGGATTGCGATAGTTTCTTTGAAATTTAGTTCCGCCAAAGTATTTAAACTCTTTAATAAACTGTCTGAAGTACTCTTCATCTTGGTACATTCTTTCAATACTAAATTTGTTTGTCATCTTTTTTCCTTCTTTCTTTCTTTCTTTTAGTTTAACACTTATTCTAAATTTAAGTAGTCCATCATTTCTCGCATTGCTGCGGGGTCATTCTTGATCCTCTCATATTCTTCTAAAATCTTTTGTTCTGGATCTTCACCAACTTCACAAGAATCAATAACATCATACAAGTCTAGCTTGTCTAGAATATATTCATAAACGTCTTTCATTTTCCTTGACTTCCTTCCTTCTGGATTCTTTTAATCTGTTCCAACTTTTCAGCGTTGGAACTTAATAGCTGCTCATTTAGTTCTTTTAGTTCTTTGAATAACTTTTCAAGTTCATTCATGTTTTTTTCTTCCTTTCTGTTTTTGTAATTACATATTAAAGCGATATAATAAATAAGTCAATAACAAACTTAAAAAACTTTCATTTTTGCATGAAAAAAATATAAATATATATCGTATTTATGCGATAAAACAGAATTTAAAAAAATTTTTTAA
>ULOD01006940.1_pt1 | contig 19446 bp, 22 predicted proteins | sample 1952351 | NCBI WGS metagenome assembly ULOD01 (sample SAMEA4835596, study PRJEB28245) | human gut metagenome | biome: gut microbiome; material: fecal sample | place: Denmark | collected 2008 | reverse complement strand
TCTTCCGTTCTTTCAGGCCCTGCGGAAATAAAACAATGTCTGCACGCCAGATCACATTTGAATGTTAAACACAAACAAACACTATTAATCATCCATGGATACCTCTTGTACTGAATATAAGTCTCTCACTTTACTGCAAATTGTTTTTAACATATTTTTGCTTTTATTTGTTCGGTTATATCTAAAAGCGATTGTGCTTTCTGAAAGGGCTTTCAGCCGTTTCATATATAGCTGTTTCTGTAATGAATTGAATTGCTTTGAAATAGACAACTGGATCAATTCCAACCATGCAGTCTTGGCTGATATCCGTTCTAAAGATTCTCTTCCATCTTTAGATAACGTAGGGAATATAATAACAGAAGGGTTAGCTTCTTTATACTGACAAATCAGTGCATCCGGCACAACAATCATATGCTTGCCGGTCATATGATCGGGTGTATTATATAAATAATCTACAGAAAATGTGCTCTTGATTATATCCATTGTTCTTTTAGAACAGGCGACTATATGCTCGCCACTGCTGAAAATAGTATTGTTCTGATCAAGAAATGCAATATCGTCGGAAAAAAATTGAAAGCCACTTTCTAAAAGAGATAATTCCAATGTCGTTTTTCCCGAACCGGAGTTTCCAAAAAGAAGAATTGCAGAGTCTTCGTGCATTACTACAGAAGCATGCAAAGGAATAATATTAAAATCAAGCATAATAAGATATATAAACTGCAATAGAGTATCTACCACTACCTCAAAACTATTATATGGATATTGTTCTGTATCCATATAATAGATCTCTAACATTTTTTCTTTTCTGTTATATTGAAAAATACCCAAATCAAAGATTTCCCGATAAAGAAATAAATCTCCAATATCAGGCTCTTGTTGATGTATGAATTTTTGATTGGAAAAAGTTAATTTTTTCTGTTTAGTGCAAATAATACGAACATCCGTTGTTGCAGGTGTTATTTCTTTCGCCTTTTGTACTCGTTTGAAAAAATAAGAAGCAATGTCATTGTCAAGTGACAATTCAAACGATATATTGGCAATTCGTATATTTGTTCTCATATCATATTCCCCGTTTCATATTTAAAAAGATCACTCCTATCCGACATACTTTAAGTCGGATAGGAGTAGGCTAGTTAAGAGATATAAGTAATTTTGCAGTTACCCATACCGCTACGACTAGCCGCGACCATAACAGCTTTGTCAATCTTGACAGCTTTCACAGTCGGCTTTGTATAAACCTTTTTTGTAGTAGTCATGCAAATCTCCTCCTTTCTACTCTCTTGGCCCATTTATAAAAAAACAATGTTTGGCCAGCTTGTTTAAACGGAATAAAGCCGTAGAGCTGTTTTACACAATTCATCATGACCTTTATAGCATATAGCACATCCGCTGCAACATTCATTGAATTGGCAGTTGCTGCAGACAGGGCATGGCAGAGAAGAAAACTTATAGATCCGATCATGAATGCTTTCTTCAATTTTTGTCAATTGTTCTATACAATCCTTGTCAAAAATATTTGTGGTCAATTCAGTATTCGCCACTTCATGTGCAAATGGTCCACATGGATAAATATCGCCCTTATAATCCAAAAATAAGAATCGTTTCCCCGCATTACAACTGGCAAATTCAGAGATATTATATTCAGGTTGAAAGCCATATCTCAAATTTATCAACTCTAAAACTTTAGGTTTACAATCAAACTGTGCAAATATTTGGTTTCTATAGCTTTCTACTAGTAGCTTACACAATGCAGCCAAATATTCTTCGCTTTTTAATTGTAAAGAAGATTCATTAGATACAGCATTGCCACATTCATAAAGTTTAAGAACATCAAGGTATTTCACACCCATATTTCGAAGCACTTTCGGCAATTTATGTATTGTAGAAATATTTTGTTTTGTCACTACTGTAGCTACCTGAACAAGCATAGTAGATTTTGCTTGTTCTATACAAGAGATTGTTTGTCTAATATTTTCAGTAACTCGTTTATAATTGCCACTTCCTCTAATAGCGTCATTGGATGACTCTGTCGCGCCATCTAAGCTAAACGTTAATTGTAATACATTTGATTCAATTAATTCATTTATAATTTTTTTGGTTAAAAGGGTTCCATTAGTATTAATTGAAATCAATATACCTTTTTTATTCGCATAATACAATAAATCCAAGAGTCCGTTTACTAAAAGTGGTTCTCCACCCAGCAAATGAATATGATTAAATCCAGCTTGAACCACCCTATCAATAATTGCTTTGTAATTGGGGGCTATTTCTAATTCCTGCTCATTGGAAATTCCCCCAGAATTATAACAATGGATACAACTGAGATTACACCGGCATGTGATATCCCATAAAAGGCTCTTCTTTATATAATTTTCTTGTTTCATTACTCATCATCAGTCCGATAAATTCTAATAGGTCTTCAAAAAATGTTGTTATGTCTGCTAGTGCAGTTTCCTTTTCAACAGCATATTCATCACATACTTGTTGCGCAATATTTTCTAGATCAGTATCTTCCATAATGCTCCAAAGGAAACTGCCTACACCATCAAATTCATAAAATCTTTCTACATCAGTATCAAAAACGATTATTTCATCATCAATTCGTTCGCATACCAAATTTTTCTTCTTTTTATAAGTCATACTATTATTATTCTCCTTGCAAAATTCAATAATTCCATTACCATTTAGTGTAAAAAAGAACGCCGCAATATCATATTTCAACACATCTTCATCGACTTCATATTCTTGCATCAAGAGTTTAAATATACTTTTGGGTCTGTTACCTTCTTTAATTAGTGTCCAAATATCAATAGAAATCTGATTATCCAAGATCAATATAGGCTCACCAGCTTTTGTAAGAACACAATTTTTATCGTCAAATTCCACTTCATCACTTATATTTATTTTTGCTTCTGATATTTTTTCAAACAATAATTTTTCTTTTCTTTTGGTCCATTCACATTCCATAATTGGGCGGTTATATTCTCCGTAATCCAAGAAACACGGCTGGCATTCATCTACATAACGGCATCCCCCACAAGTAGGAATTTTTTCGGTTCTAAATTTGTGTTTACCGTGAACAAAAGTATCCCAATATTTTGATTTTTTTATATTTTTTATTTCTGCCGAATTAATATTAATAATTTCTTTTTGGTAAATATTGTTATGCAACGCTAATTTCCCGGATTCCAACTGAAAAATCAAGCACGGATGAACATTGCCATTCGCTTCTAGATACCACACATCTTCTCCTGCGCAGCACAAACTGTTTTTCAAATTATAAATAATAGGCGCGCTATAAGCGGCAGAAAGATACTCGCAAAATCTAGGGCGCATATCGATTTGAAGAGGTATGCGATGTTTCGTTAATTCTTTGGATACCATTAAATCTATTGCATCGCATATAGTGTTGAAATCAATTTGAAATACATCATAATTCTTTTGTCCTTGACCACTTTCGATAAAAGTTGTAAGGGTAATGAGATTAACTCCAATTTCTTCCGCTAAAGAAGGTAACAGAATTAATTCATGAAGGTTCTTTTTGGTAAGTGTAAACACCAGTACTGTTTCAAGTGAAGAAAGATATCTTTTCGTTTGTTCGTTTAATTGCTTCATGTTGGAGACTACTTTTTCAAATGTACCATTACCACGGATTGAATCATTTACTAACGCAGTACAACCATCTAAACTAGCCGCAAATTGATCAACCCCTAAGTCGATTAGTTTTTTTTGAACGTCTGCAGTCAACAAGCAAGCATTTGAGTTAATTGTTATTATCATACCTAGTTCTTTCGCACGTTTTATGACGTCAAAAATATATGGTGAAGCCAATGGCTCTCCGCCTAAAAAATGAATATGCCCGAAGCCCGCACTAGAAAAACACTCCACTGTACGTATGCATTGCTCTAAATTCATTTCATTTTCTATATACACTTCAAAGAGGATAAAATGGCTGATTATAATAAATTGCCGAGTTAAGTTCGAGTACTTGGTGACGTCCTCTGGGACATAGACGATGCCAACCGCGACAAGGTGAGCAAAAGCACGCACAAGATTACTGACAATATCGAAAAGCTGGAGGATGCCTGGCGGAAAAAGGTCATGCAGTAACAAACCCCATCTTCTCGGTAGGTACGAAAGGCGACCTCATTCTCCGCTTTGACGATTGCGTCGCCGATGCGCTGGGGCATTGCGGCAAGAACCAATTGCCCAGACCTAAGAACAGGAACAGTGGCTTTCAAAAGTTCGCCAAAAACGATACCGCCGAAAGTTTCAAAAACGCTGTTGGAATATTATATCGCCAACAGCCTACGGACGGCGACTGGAGTAACCTGCTTGTGAAAAATGCGAATACTACTTCGGGAGTTTGGCACTGTGCCGAATTCTTCTTTCTTGCAGGGTATTTGTGAGTACTGCACAAAAAATCGGCATATCAGCATGAAATTTTAATTATTTTTTGTGCATATCCATGATTTTTGCATGCAGTGGAAATATCTGCATTGACAAAATGTGATGCTCATGTTACATTTAATTTAACAAAAATTCATAAAAATGGTTGCGTCTCCAAAGCGTAAGTGCGAATAGCATTTTCCAACCCGAGGCTCCGAACCCGCACAAGCGCATGCTCTTCAGGCTGGCACGCAGGTGCGGGTTCTGTCGTTGTTTATTCCGTTCCTATGTGGTTATGCGATACTTTTCGCATTCTCCCGGTCGGAAGTTGTCGTTAACAGTTCAAGACTCAGCGCCGAGAAAGAGGTACCGAGAAGCGTCTTTTCAGTGGACATAGCCTCCACGAACATCTGCGCATATGGGGCCAGCTTCTGCAATGTGTTACCTCTGTCCATACTCAGCCGCACAGTATACTCACATTCGGAAATTAATTTTGCTTTGCAATGTGTTTGTTTTCTTTTTATTTAATGATATAGGTGGTCGATATGAAATCAGTGCTAAAAGCCAATAAAGAAAATTTAACATACCTTATTCGACATTTTTGGCCGCTTATTATTGTAGAATTGTTGTTTGCCATTACAAGTGGAGTTTCAGGAGCAATATCTTCATACATGTCAAAAACATTTGTAAATAGTATAATTAATGACAAAAGTTTAAAAGTCGCAATGAAAGTTGTGGTTGCAGTCGCAATTTTCGTGCTATTTAAAAATATAATTCAGAGTATTGCTAAAGTCTATTCAAACTATGTGTTTTCCAAAATAAGAGTGTTTTCAAAATCTGTTTTTTTAGGATATACGAAACAATTAAATTTATCTTTTTTTGATATTCCAGAAAATAAAAATTGCTTGTCACGAGCAGACCAATATTCTAATGTTGGTACTGAACAATTCGTTTCATATGTTTTTTCAGTATTTGCCAATATAATTGGATGTGTTAGCATATTGTTGATAATGTCCGATTTTGAGTGGTGGATAGTGATATTTTTGCTGGCATTAATGTCTTATAAATTAATAGTTGAAAATATTCTTTCAAAAAGAAATTTTAATTTTAAAAAGAACCGAGTTATACGCGAGCGACGGATTGGTTATTTTTCAAATTCATTCAAAAATGCTGCGATTTTAACAGATTTGCATATATATAATGGCATTGACTTTTTTAAGCATTTGTTTCAAAAATATTCAGACGAAAATATCAATTTGCAGACTAATCACAATTTGAAAACTGAATTATTGTTCGCTTCAACATATTTAACTGTTTTTATACAGAATATTGTTTTATACTTGTATGCAGGAAATGCATTGCTGAATGGATCCATAAATATTGGAGAATTTACGATGTTTTTTTCAGCTATCGGCTATTTAAATGCATTGCTACTTAATTTTAAAAATTCTATATCAACATTGTATCCAATTATTTTGGAATCTCAAAATTATTTAGATTTGATCAACATTGATTTAAAATATAAATATAATAAAAAAAGACCGGGTGGAGTAAAGGTTGATAGCATTAAGACAATTGAATTTAAACATGTTTATTTTAGATATCCGAAAAGGTCGAACTTTGTTTTGAGCGACGTATCGTTTACTATAAATATGGGGGAGACAATATCTCTTGCAGGGTTAAATGGATGTGGCAAAACAACAATAATTAAATTATTGCTCAGATTATATGAACCTACGAACGGACAAATCTTAATTAATGGCATCTCAATAGACGAAATTGATATTGAGAATTATTGGAAATTATGTGGTACCGTTTTTCAAGATTTTTGTATCTATCCGATATCTGCATTTGAAAATATATCTTTGAATTGTGTTAACAAAAGCAACGCTGAATATGTGGCGGATGTTATGAAAAAAGTGGATATTGCGTATAGGTTTGAAAAAGAACAACTGGGCGTTTTCACTCCTCTTTCAAGGGATTTTGATGAGAATGGTACGGTTCTGTCAGGCGGTGAAAAACAAAAAATTGCTTTTGCAAGAGCAAGTTATAAGCCTCATTCTATACTGATATTAGACGAGCCGTCCAGCGCTTTAGATGCGCGAGCAGAGCACGCATTATTTGATTATGTTGAAAGCACTAAAAATGACAATAAAATTGTAATTTTTGTTTCGCATAGATTATCAACATCAACTACTGCAGATAAAATTATATATATTGAGAATGGAGGTATATCTTGTTCCGGTTCCCATGACTACATGATGAACAATTGTAGTTCCTATAAAAAGCTTTTTGAAATTCAATCTTCTAAGTACGAGCAAGCAAGCGTAACAAATGATTTATAATATATGGGGTGTAACATGTACGAGACAATTAGTGTAAGGACTGTGTTAATAGAAATAACTAACATGTGCAATATGAAATGTGCACATTGCTATAATAGTTTCGATAGAGAATCACATCCCAAGCCATGCTATATGACTCTGGAAAATGTAAAGCATATTATCGAAAAATGCATGTTATATAAATTGAACAAGTTGTATATATCCGGGGGTGAACCATTGTGTCATCCGGATATAACTAAAATAATTGAGTTGTGCGGTAATTATCCAGATATATATTTTACAATTACCACCAATGGATTATTACTTACGGAAAAAATAATCAATCAAATAGAACAATATGCCAATATATGCGTTCAAATCAGTGTCGATGGATTGTCTAAAGAAGTATACGAAGCGCAAAGAGGAATCGGAACATTTGAAGAATTTATATTCGTTTTGGAACAGCTAATTTCCTCTAAAATTAGGTATTTAACCGCACGAACATGTGTAACAAAACTAAATTATCGGGAGGTGAAATACATATATGAATATTTGCTGAATCACAATATTATGCCGTCTTTTTTGTTTGTAAACCAAATGGGAAATGCGGCCAAAAACTGGGATGTATTGTCACTAAGTATGGCAAACCAGCTGAAGGTTCTTAATGACATCAATGTGTTAAACAAAAAACATTCACAAATTGTTACTCCGCCGGAACCGGTATCAACTTGCAATTTTACTGAAAATGTTGAAGTTAAATCCATGTTGATCAAATATGATGGGAATGTTGCTCCGTGCCAATATTTTTATTCTGATAACATAGGCAATATTTTTGAGAAAGATGTTTCTGAGATACTTAATTACGATAATTTAAAACACTATTATGAATTGGCAAAACGCAGAAAGGGTTTTATTGAATCAAGCAACGTATGTACAAATTGCAAAATAAAGAAGATTTGTTCATATGGTTGTATAGGGCTTGCTAAAATCTGTGGAAATCCTTTGGGAATGGATGGCCAGTGTTCTTATCGAACACATGTTGTGTCGATGTATTCGAATGGAATAATTCCTATGCCACACAATGATGAGGAGGATTTAGTGTAATGAAAAAATATTTAGCAAAAATCAAGCAAGTAACTATTGCATGCGCAATATCTATGATTATATATTTGTTAACATATTGGATCACATCTGCTCTTATGAATGAGGCATCCGAGCCGCTGTATTTGTTTGCGCTTGCGACGTATTCTCTCGTGTTTATGACCACGTTTAATTTGATCTTGATTTATATTACCTTCATTAGAAAGGCTTTGGGTGAAGACGAGGCTGTACGAGATTTTCAAAATGGATATTGGGGATTCAAGAAAGATATAGTCTATTTATTCAAGCGAGAATTATCCACTCTTATTGCATTTGCAATGATAAATAGTGCCAGTTGGATGATGATATCGATAGACAAACTGATTTTTTCCAAAAGGACAATCACTGCGATTCTTTTGGTGTATGCGCCGTTAAATATTGTAGGCATTACGTTACCTTCGTGGGCAAATAACATATTGGGATATTTGTTGGGGACCATTGTGTGTTTTGCGATCTATCTTTTGGAGCTTGTGGTATGTCGCAAAAAATGGTATAAAAATTGGTGTAATCAAGGAGGTAAAAATGTTTTATAAGCCTAAACTGATAGAAATTTCTATTGAAGAACTGATCAAACATATTCGCATTAAAGCAGATTCTTCTGTTGGTCCGTCTTGCTCGTTGTCATATGCCGATGAGAATGCATGTGGAGTTTGGGCTGATGGTAATGATGGCGCAGGAGGCGGAGATTGGGGACATATGTGTATTGAAATCGGTCCTTTATTTGGTTGCAATGAACATGAAGATTGGTATTGTAGCACACAAATAACACCTATCCTTAGATAAAGATTTTTGCACAAGCTCCCTTGAATTAAATCGAAAAAATATATATTTGTTTATTTTATGCAAGGAGTTTTTCATGAAATATGTTATTAATCGGGAATTTGATAGAATAGATAATGAAAAAAAGACTATTTTGTTTACTGGTGTTGTTGAAAATGTGTATATACTGAATGAAATAGAGACACGGATTTGGAGTTTGTTTGATTGCGCTTGCTCTATCAATGAAGCGTATGAGAAATTCGATACAGAAAACAGTAAAATTGTGGTAAAAAAGGAAGATTTTTTTGATTTTGTTGGGCAATTAATTTTTAGGAATATTATTATTTTATCTAATGATTAAGATAACTTTTCCTTTTTCTAATTGTTCATTTGTGATAGATGCGCCAGTTATTATTGAATCACATATATTCGAAAAATTTTTCTTATTTGCAGAATTAATAAAAGCAACTGATGATATAACTCAATGTGTGGTAATTCACGTAGACGAATATGATATAAACATTCATGACAATAAAACGGGAAAAATCCACATCATTAGAAGCATTTCACATTACGACGTATTCAAAAAAATAATTAATTTGATTCGTGAGAATACGGTAATGCACGGGGATGTTTGTGTGTTACACGCGTCTTTTATAAAAATGTTTGGCAATGGCATTCTGTTATTAGGGGAGAGCGGTGCAGGCAAGTCGACTTTATCGGCGTATCTTCATCTAATGGAAGGATGTGAATGTTATACAGATGATATAGCATTTATGAATTATGATGCGAATGTTATTCAAGGCGTGTCGCAATTTATTAATTTGAGACCATCTTCGCTAAAATTGTTGCCTACAAACTGCAAAGCGTTTTACGATGATTTTATTGAACGATATAAAATCATGCTAAACAATCGGGCTGAAGGAACAGTGGATCATATCGTTTTGTTGAATCGGCAAAGCAATTCAGAGGTTGCAATAAAATCAATTGATAACCCTATAAAAGTGTTGGCGCAAAATATGTATTTACCATATTCATTAAAGAGTAACATTGTTGCTGCCAACAGATTAGCAGTTCATGTCAACGTTTATGAAATGTGTTTTTCGGAGTTATTTTCTGCATATAGTCTTTTAAGAGAAATGGGAGGATGATATACATGATATTTTTATGGATATTATTTGCGATTGTTATTGTTATATTTTTGAAATATCTTTATTTGATCCTTAAGAGATTTCATCTTCTAAGAAAAATAGGAAAACAGATCAAAAAGCATAACGGTAGTATGCAGTATTGCCGTAATCCAATGATATCTATTTTCAAACATGATGGCAAGGAGGATATTTCTTTGCAATTACGAGAAAAAACAATAGATATCTCTATTATCACAACGCCGCTTCGCCGAGTACGATATCATTTCGATATTAATAACAAGTTATTGGAATTGATTATTGAAAGAAGGGCTGTTTATATTATAAACCCAAGAGTTCCAAGAGTTTCCGGTGTTATGGACAGAGTATACACTGTCCGAAAATATAAAATAGGATTTGAGGTGTCGAATGATGATCATCAAAAATATGTGATTCTGCATCCTGCTCCGAAATCAGTCAGTAAAGCAGATGGTGCAACACTTACGGTACTCTATAACAACGATGATTTAATTTCCGGTGTTAAGGTTTGTGGATTAAAATGGTTTGTTGAAAATATCCTTTCATTATAAGAAAAGCAAATAATAAATGGCACTTCATAATATTAAATCAAATCCATATATTTTGGAAAAGTTTCGAACTAAGGCAGTATCATCGCTAATTAAATCAGCATGCTCGGCAGTATACTCCCATATTAATACAGTCGCAGGATTCTTTTTTTCTGTGCAAAAAATACTGTCATCAAAGCGAAACTGATGGTTATAAGTATCTTGGCAAATCGATCATAAAATGATTAAAAATGGTTGCCGTTTAGAAGTGATTATCATTTCTCTAAAATATGAAAAATCAGCGCTATTTTAGGAGGTAACGTTAGTGACGGGTTTATCATATGAAACAGCGCATTATTTGCTTAGAACTAAAATACAAGAGGAAGGCGAAGTTCAAATCAAAGTAAGCGGTTGTAGTATGACCCCAACTATCAGGGACGGAACAAAAATCATCGTATCCGAAAAGGAAATGTATGAATTGGGTGACGTTCTCGTCTTTTCTGACGTTGCTGGTAAAAAACTCAATGTTCATAGATTGGTTATGAAATATAATGAGTTTTACTATTGTAAAGGAGACAACTCATTTGCAATTGAAAAAATTACGTTTGACAATATTATTGGGGCTGTCATTTTTCAAAACATAGATGGTATTTTTATAAAACCTCCCAAACCGACGAAGCAATTCATTCATCATTCTTTGAAGGTTGGAGTGGAATTTTGTAAAATAGGCTTTGATAAAGAAAAGATTTTAAATAGTGAAATATATGTGGATTATAGGGAAAAATATCTATTAGAATGATGTTGCTTTAAGATGAAATATGAAACGGTACCATTTGCTTAATCCTGATAGAGAGGAACAAAGATAGATGAAATCTACACAGAATTCAGATATCGATAAACTATTGAATCAATTTATTCGTCACAGGCATTATAACAGCTGCATAGAACTGTTTGATGAACTATGTGAGTATAATTATGCAATAGTTAAAGGAGAGCCGTTGTCGAAGTTGGCTTTTAACTGCTTGAATGAGCGCTGTAGTTCTGATATCGATATTTTGATCCCCAAAAAGTATATTAACAACATAGAAAAATTGCTATTAAAACACGATTTTTATTCAAACAGAAATACGCATGGAGATAGAGTAATGATGCTTATTTGTTCACATCAGGTGGCATCATGGTATAAGAGTAGCTCACCATGTGGACAAGTGATCATTGACTTGAATTTTGACATCTTTTGGGGCGAATACGAGGGGAAACGAGTAGATATCGAAGAGTTTTTATCAGACACAATAGAAATGGAGATTTACGGTGTCATAGTGAAAACTTTGCCCCCACTAAAGGCTATGATTCAGTTAATCCTCCACCATTATAAAGACATGAACTCTCTTTTTCTGCTCGCAACGAGGAAAAGCATCAGATATGATGTGTTCAAGGATGTATATTACTTGCTGAAAAACAACCTTGATGCGATACCTTTAGACAAGTTATATGCCATGAGTGTCGAATATGAGATTATTCCCTATGTGTTTTATGTCTTATACTATACAGGTCAAGTATTTGATGACGATGTATTAAAGCAGTACATAGAAGCATTCAGAACACCGGAGGGAGAGGCACTTCTGAATTGCTACGGTTTATGCGAAAAGGAACGGCGTGAATGGAAGTGTGACTTCAAAACAAGGCTTGATTCGGATAATCTTTATGAACTGATCAAAGAGGACTTGACAGAACGGGATAAGGAAAAGATCGCAATCAATAAGCGGATCTTTCTGGGGATAAGCGAATGAAAGAAATAACAAAAGAAAAAATATTGGAAATCGTCAATTCCGTTCAAGACATGGAAGTGACCATAGATCAATGTGATGACGATCTGCTTGAGTTGGGATTAGATTCTATCAAATTCATTCAAATCATTGTGTCGCTTGAAGAGACATTTGAATGTGAGATATCTGATGAAAAATTGCTATTGGCCGAAATGAATTCGGTTAACAAGATGTTGGAGGTGCTCAAACTTGCTGTCAGTGAAAGCGATAAATCGGTTCTTGAATAGAGAGATACACAAGCAGAGGTAAATCTATGCAGGACAAGTCTTTGTTTGAACTGACAATTGTCTCCAATCTGTCTGTCGAACCGTTTTTGGTGCCGTCTGTCAATCGGATCTTTGAGCAAAACGGAATTCGGATTAGAATAGCCACCGTGAATTACGATGAATATTGTTCGACTGAGTCGTTACAACGATTTGCCGAGAGCGATTTTATTGTGATTCTTTTGAACTTTGAAAACGCATATCCCGGTCTGTTAGATGGAGATTCCACGACAGATGTAAGTGCGATTGTTGACTTTGAACTTGAAAAAGCACGTCGCATTCGGGAGGCGGTCAATGAAAATTCTAATGCGTCTGTATTATGGTTCGGATATGAAGATTGGCAATGGAATTCTTCCTTTGTGTTCGGTTCGCAGCATGCTTTGAACGGATTGGTGGACAAAATCAACGCTCAAATACGAGAAGAACTTGACTCCGAAATCACGTTTATCGATACCAAACGCGTGATTGCATCCATCGGAATATCGAACGCATATAGCATCAAAAACAAATACAGATGGAATTATCTGTACAGTCAATCGCTATCTGAAAAAATCGGACTGAAATTAATCATGGCGTTATCCTGACTGTTTGTAGTAAAAACGATGAATCGGACGTGTTGAAAGTGTTTAAAGAACACAGCGGAATGGTTTTGAAAGAAGAAAACATTGCCCTATTTCGCGTGAATTGGGATGCAAAGGCAGAAAACATACGGGACATTGCCGCAACACTCAATATTGGCCTTGACAGCATGGTGTTTATTGACGACTCAGATTTTGAGATTGGAGCAATTCGCAGTGTGCTACCGGAGGTTACAGCTGTTCAATATAAGCGGGATAGTGTATATGAAGCACTCTCGTGTTTTAATCTGAAACGGGACATAGATGCTGCCGGCGTAAAGCAACGCCATGACGCATATAAACCGATGAATACAGGCGCGATCTGAAAAAACACTGTCAAACATTTGATGAATATCTTGCTTCGCTTGATATGAAAGTGGATATTCATGAAGCAACTCCAATCGAATACGCACGGATATCGGAACTTACGCAGCGTACAAACCGAATGACGAACGGCATAGGATATACCGTCGAAGAATTGAAAGCATATGTAACAAAGACTGAGTTCAAATTGTATTCGGTCAGAGTTTCAGACCGTTTTTCAGATCTCGGCATCGTGGGTGTGATTGCCATTGAAGGTGACGAGCTACAGCTTTTCAGCTTATCATGCCGGGCACTCGGTAGAAATATTGAAATGACTATGTTAGATCGGATAAAAGAAAGACACAAAATTACAAGATATCGGTTTAGTAATACGAATAAAAATGGTGAAATTAGAGCTATTCTTGGAGAATATGAGGTATCTTTGGTTGACTCGAGGGATAAATAATTCTTTTAAGGAATATACTATGTGGTTTATTAAAAATATAGTTTATTAAAAATTTTTTATCAATTCAATGTTCTTGAAAAAAAAGAGAAGCCAAAGTAGGACGATGTGTTTTTGCTGGTAGCCGAGCCGAAGATTACACATACGCTTGTGATCGCCAATATACTTTTCATTTTACAAACTAATTTTATTGAAAAATAATATTGATTATTTCGTTTTATCCGATCAATATGATGAGATGCGTTTAAAGTATATTTTTATCCCTTCAAAAATAGATAGCAATGTTTTCGCTTATAATGTTTTTCGTAATTTTGAATGTGAAATAATAATTGCGCATACCTCAATGATTTAAGCATATATTTCTGTGTTTGTAGCATCGGAAAATTTGAATATACTTTATGATGATAAGTGCGACTGTTTTTTATGTGCAGATAAGAATTCATTTATAGATGCGATGGAGATGTTTATAATGTATTACTATTATAAATAAGTATAAATAAGCACTTTTTCTCCAAATTGGATTGGTTGCTTTTTAATAAGAGGGTAAAACAGCAACTGGAATTGTCAAGAAAAGTGCAGTCGGGGTTTCTCCTAAATCTCTGAATCATAGTTTTTCGACTCATTTTTCTGCGTTTCGCTACGCTTCACTCCAAAAATGAGCCTGGCGGCCGCTATGCTACCGGTACCGCCGCCATCCATCCATCCATTCTCTGTATTTCACGGGCGGCAGGCCAAACGGATTTGCCGTATAAATCCGAACGCAGTTGTAGTAGACGAAGACATATCGGAATATCATCGTCTTTACTTCTTCCCGTGTCAGTTTGTATGCGCCATCTTTATAGAGCTTTTCTTTTTTCAGGGCGGCAAAAAAGCTTTCCATTCGTGCGTTGTCAAAGCAGTGACCGGTACCGCTCAAGCTCTGCCGTATTCCGTATCCATTCAACATACCTCGAAAGTTCTCGCTGGTATACTGGCTGCCTCTGTCGATGTGCAATATTGCTTCGTTTAGGTTTGGACACTTTGTGTGCAGTTGCTCCACAGTAGTCATGCAGAGCCCTTTCTTCATGTTGTCCCGCATTTCAAGCGCAACGCTTTCTCCGTTAAAGCAGCCCATGACTGGTGAAATTTACAGCTTTCCATCAGCATACGGGAACTCTGAAATGTCAGTCAAAAACTTCTCAAGCGGCACGTCTGCGCCAAAATTGCGCTTTATGAGGTTTTTCTCCTTCTGAACCGTCGTTGTCGCTTTCGTGATGCCATGCGGTATGCGCCGTTTGTGCAGCAGTTCGCTTTCCTTCATCGCTCTGTAAACAGTCCTGTGGCTTACCTGTATGCCTCTTTGAAGCAAGGCAATTTTCATGCGCTCTACGCCATAATTGTCGTTGTCCGGGTTCTCGTTGAGTATTACTTTCATTTCGACCGAAAGAAGCTGCTGTTTCGTTGGTCTGCTGTTTTTTCAGCCAGCGGTAATACCCGGACTCACCGACTTTCAATACCTAGCACATCTTCTTAAAGGTGTATTTGTTCTTCCTCTCGCGAATAAAAATATGCCGTTCCGAGGTTTTTACTTCTTCCGATCTTTTGCGAAAAAAACAAAGCGTCTTTTAATATCTCGTTGGCCGTACGAAGCTCTGCGTTTTCACGTTCCAGTTCCCGGATCCGGATCCCCTGCTGGGTATGACTCAACTCTTTCTTTGGTTGTCCGGTTATCTGATCCCGTGTCTGGTATCGCCAGTCTGCCAGTGTAAAGTACGGGATGCCAAGCAGTGACGCTACCTTCTTCATGCCAATCTCGTCTGACAGTTTCAGAGCTTCTTCTTTGAATTAGCGTCTGTATTTTGCCATTTCTTTTTTCCCCTTTCGTCTGTTTTTTTGATTATATCAAATTTAGGGGATTTCGCGACTCTACTTAAAGTGTAACACTCCAGCTCAGCTTTTTGAACTGCAAGCGGAGAGGGGCTCGTAAGACAAATCAGAGTAAAATGAATTTTAGAAATGGCTGTTAATAGGCTCTTATAGGTGAAAAAATGTTACATAATCAAAAAACGACTTACAAATTAGGCAACAATGTTTTTATGCCGAATTGCACAGGGGTTATTATTGAAAAAAACAAGGTCGGCGATGCATATGCTAATTCATTAGACTCCAAGATCCAAAAAGCTATAAAGAGCGAATGCTTTTTAAGCATGGATTATTTTATTGACGATTTCAATCAACTCGGATTATATAGCTATGACTATCGTTTTTTACCTGACGGTCAACATACTGTATTTCGCTTTTTTAACATTGAATGCGAAAAAAACATGTATGCAGTTTTTGCCGTTTCATCCGGAACGCCGATGAAATTATGGATAAACTACGAGTTGTATTCGATATTTGGCAGCAACAAAAGAATATGTATTGTTGCATTAAAAAAAGGAGTAAACAGTGTAATATTGGAAACATACAAGGCGTCTCCCAACAGTACTATTTTTTTACGTGTGAGCGATTATGATGCGGAAATGAATCCGGAACGCCATGACTCACTTTTTGTTGCCAATATGTATCCAACTTGTAATTATGGATGTATCAAGCATTCCGGGAATCATTTATATAACGGCGATAGCACCTTTGAGTTTGCTTTTTATCCGGAAGACGATATGCATTTTAATAAAAAAGAAGCGGAAATCATTATAAGCGATGTTTTTTCAAACAAAGAGTATTATAGAGGATTATTCAGTATTAAAACAAAGCAGAAAATAGATTTGTCCATGATTGAATTGCCAAACGAAGATGATGGCAACACACTCTGCGCAAGAATAAGATATGAGTATAGCAATGGAAAAAAATATGATAATATGATTCCTTTGTACACAAAAAACACCGAGGAAAGATTGCAGCGCCTTTCTTATAAGACTTTTAACTTAATTGAGAACGATAGCTTGACAAAATATGATACCATTGCACTTATACAAGGGTACGACTACATAAATAAATACGGAAGAGCGTTACCTGCTATTTTAGCTCAAGCATCATCACTGCGAAAAAATATTGAATATATTCAAAGCGGCAAACATCTTGACGATTCAATTTATTCTTCTGGCGAAAAGCGCATTTTCTTTTACAATCAATTGTATGACGCAGTTAATTACTATTGGATGTATGTCCCTGCAAATTATTCACATAACAAAAAATATCCTCTCGTTGTCATTTTTTCGACTTTGGAATACAATGATCGCTCTAAGTTTTTCGGGGAATACACCGATGAAGACGTACTTGTCGTTGACATCTCCATGCGCGGGATGACTTTGGGGAGTTATATAGGGGAAGCAGCAATTCAATGCGCCCTGGATGATATACTAAAAAAATACAGCGTTGATATGGAACGCATTTATTGCACCGGTATTTCAAACGGAGCAGGAGGAACTTGGGCACAGTTGGAGATGTTTCCAGATAGATATGCTGCCGGTTATCCTGTTTCAGGAAACGCCAATTTAATGTATTTGTGCAATTTGAAAAATGTGGGACTAATTCTTTTGGCGAGTAAAGCAGATTACTTAAACAATGTCGCTTTTGAATTGCCGATGCAACAATTGGGAGACAATAATATGTGCTTGCCGGTAGTTGCAAATGATTTAACTCATCAGATGCTTGAATTTGTATGGTTTAAAAAGTGGTTGTTTGAAAAGTTGTTGTCTTTTCGTCGAAATCCATTCCCATCAAATATAGAATACAGAACCATGTCAAATAGGCATACAAAGGCATACTGGATAGAAATACACTCTATTGAATATGGGGAAATTGAAGGAAAAATAAAAGCAGAGATACGGGGAAACAGTATTATAGTTAGTTGCGAGGGAATTACAGGTTTTACTATTGATACACCCCCTCAACTTAAATGGAAAAGTTTTTCTGTAGAAATAAATGGAAATAGTCCTGTTTTTTTTGACGCAAGTGATAATTCGCTGTTGCATTTTGCAAAAAAACAGCAAGATGATTATTGCTACATGGACAGTATTGATGTAAAAAGAGACATACGAAAAGGATTCGGATTGTTAGATGTATTTTTGGATCCGCTTTCTGTAGTAAAACCCGTAAAAGAATCAAATATTGAATCAAATACGGCGACTGCATATTCTGAGCCTTGCTGTAATGGTATTATTCCGAAAGTATATGTCCGGTATCCAATAATTGATTACAATGAGTTCGAAAAACTCGCAGATAGGTCTCAGAGAAGCTATATCGTGTTAGATAACGGAGATGACAATCTTTTTTTGAAGCAAATAAGAGAGGTTGCTGCTATCAAATGTGACAAAAACGGCTGGGCATATAGGAGTGAGGAACATATTGGAAATTATTGCGTACAGCAAATTGTTAAAAATCCTTGGAATCCATTAAGATCAATTCATCTTATCAGTTACAATAACGAAGCAATGCTAAGCAAGAACATCTTTACCCGAAAATTGGTGTTGCCGAGTTATGTAAATGGAAGACACAAGTATTTGAATAATATGGCACTGATTTATGATGCAAATGGCTACAGCGGTATAGTCGATATTTCGTGCGATGTGGAAAAACTGTAAAACAGATAGAAGTGAGGCAGAATGTCGAGAACCAAAGAGCAGAAAATCAAACTGTTCGCACTGTATGATCTGTTAAGAAAACAGACCGATTAAGATCACGCGCCCAGTACCGGGCAGATTATAGAGATGCCGGGCGCGAAAGGTATAGACGTTTCCCGCAAGGTGCTGCCGAATGACATTGCACTGCTCAATGAATTCGGCTATGAGGTCTTTGTGAAAAAGGGACATCCGAATGGGTACTACGTAGTGGATCATACTTTTGACCTTGCAGAAGTAAGGATGTTTTCGGACGTCATTCAGGCGTCCAAACTGACAGAGGGACATAAAACGCGGCTGGTCTGAAAACTGGAGGAAACCATCGGAGATCATCAGGCAGAGGGTATTGAACAGAATCTTGTCATCTGTGATATGCCGAAGCGGAACAACAGTAGAATTCTCTATTCCGTTGACCTTATTTCAAAAGCCGTCTGCGATAAGAAAAAAGTATCATTTCCGTATTATTCTCTCGACGAACACAAGCAAAAAGTGTACAGGAAAGAGGGAAAACGGTATATTGTCAATCTCCTTGTGTCGGAATTGCTTGATGAACTCAGCGTGGCAAAAGCATGCAGCGAATTCAAGAAAGCCGTCAAGAAGTACCAACAGGTGAACTTTCTCATTCTTGACGAGCGGCTATCCGTATCTTTCCCCAGACGAAGCCTACAACCTTCTTGGAATTATTGAGGCAAAGTGCGCCCGCGGCTCTACAATCTTTTGTACGCAGTTTGAAACCGATGGTTGGTACAAGCGAATCAATTACGATCCGAAAAAGGACAGCCCAATTTCAGAAGCAATTATGGACAGGATTGTTCACAACGCCTACAATATTCTGATCGACGGCGCAAAGTCCATGCGAGGACGTCACGGTCTTGCTGCAGAAGGTGATGAATCCGTATGACTGTTACGGAACGGGCGGTTTACTGAACGAATGTCGGGGCTTTGCCCCGAACCCCGGAGTTTAACGCTTTAAGGGTTTCCGGGAAGAGTGATATTACGGTCACGGGTATGAACACACAAATCATCTAAATACATTTTGCAATTTTTTTTGCGCTCGTTCGTGTTATGCGG
>ULOD01024435.1_pt1 | contig 19896 bp, 15 predicted proteins | sample 1952351 | NCBI WGS metagenome assembly ULOD01 (sample SAMEA4835596, study PRJEB28245) | human gut metagenome | biome: gut microbiome; material: fecal sample | place: Denmark | collected 2008 | reverse complement strand
TCCTTGCACAGGTGGTTACCATGTTGCACTTGACACATTGGGCGCCCCTACAGTTTAACATATAATCTCATATAAACAAAAAACGGTCGGGTGACAATGTTCTGCATTTTGCAAACTGTCTTCCCGACCATAATTTTCCATTTTACATTAACTACTAAAGCCGCTCATCATGCTGGTAAGCATAACAACTAAGGGCATTGTTGCAAGCGAAAATACTGTTGTTGCGGCAACAATGCTGACTGACAATTCAACATCCTTGTTAAATTTTGTTGCAAACATAGTTGTTGTTGCGGCAGTAGGCGCTGATGTAGCGATTACGCAAGCCATGGTAATAATCGGAGTGACACGGCACAATGACATTACAACCGCTGTAAGCATCGGTAAAGCAATCAGACGGACTGCCGAAGAAAAATATACGCCCTTGTCAGTAAACGCCTTTTTAAAGTCAGCCTGTGAAAGGTAAAAACCGATAATAAGCATCGGGAGCGGAGTGTTCAGAACTGCAAGATACTCAACCGGCTGACTGATTATGTAGGGTAGCTTAAAGCCTGTGAGGAACAGTATAATTGCAAGCACAACACCGATAAGTCCGGGGTTAAAGACGAGTTTTTTGAACGAAAGCTGTTTTTTGTCACCGCTCATCGAAACAAGTCCGTGCGTCCAGACAAAGATATTGAATACGGCAACAAAAATTGAGCCGTAGAACCAACCGTCATCACCGAGAATTGCCTTCTGGAGGGGCAAAGACATAAACGCGCAGTTTGAATAAATTGTCGCAAAGCGGATAACCGCCTTACGGCTTTCGTCTTTGTCACGAAAAATAAGATTGCAAATGAGAATTGATGCCGCAAAGATGAGTGCAGAGCAGGTAACGCAAATTATAAGTCCGCTTAAAAGCTCAAACGAAAACTCACGCTGAAAGGCGGAAATCATAACGCAGGGGGTTACGACATATAGTACTATGTCGGTCATGTGACGGGCGGAAAAATCGGTGATAATTTTCTTCTTACCGCAAATAAAACCGACTGCAATCAAAATGAACAGTACAAGCACCTGTTGTGCAATAATAATGAAATTCTCTCCCATAAATCATTCTTCTCTCCTACATTAATTGGCTACTATTTTAGCACAGTTGCAAGGGGTTTTCAAATGATGATGTGCTTTTTTTCGTTTTTTTGACAAGAAAAAACGACATAGTTCACAAATATGAGGCAATAACATTGTGCATTTCAACTAACAGGAATTTTATTTTTTCGCAAATATGTATTAACCGCCGAATTTTTGTACAGTTTATTGACATTTTTTACTCTGAAATGTATAATATTTACAAAAGATAAAACTTTTATTCCTGCAATATTTTATTACTTTGAAAGAAGGATTTGTTATGGCAACAACTAAGAAAACAACTGCAAAAGCAACTGCCGCAAAGGCTGCGGATGTTAAAGAAGAGCCTGCAAAAAAGGCTGTTGAAGTAAAGGCTGAGCCTGCTAAGACTGTTGCTGCAGCTGCAAAGACTACCGCAGAAAAAAAGGTTGCTCCTGCTAAGACCAAAGCTGCCAAAAAGGAAGAGCCTGTTAAGAAGGCTCCTGTTAAAAAGGCAGTTCCCAAGAAGGTTGCTCCTAAGAAACCGGTTCCTGTTGAAACAAAGGTAAACTTCTTTGTTGAGTACGCAGGCGCACAGGTTCCTGTTGAAGAAGTAATCAAAAATGTTAAGGCTACATACGGCAAGGATGCAAAGGAAATTTCAATTTATCTCAAGCCCGAAGAGAGCAAGGCATACTTTGTTGCCGACGGCAACGCAGAAGAAATGGATGTATTCTTCTGCTGATTGCAATAAATTTTAATAAAACCGATTAACACACAGCATTTTATGCTGTAAGAAGGCACATAACCGAAAACAATGACGGTTATGTGCCTTTTGCGGTTTTGTATTCATATATAAATAATGTTGCAAGGTTTCTGTAGTACCCCGACACAATAACGCACGGCTTTTATTGTGTCGGGGTACTTGAGCATAAACATAAAATTTCATCAAGCGGTCGGATAATATCCGCCACTACAGAATTGTGCGAACGGTTGCAAAACAGCTGATTTGTTTTGAAAATTTATACAGCTATGCAATATGCACAAAAGAATGTTAAAAATTTCACAATTATTTAGTTAAAAGTTTAACAAAAAATTATGCACTTCATATAAAATATTTTGCTCTTTTTGTAGGAAATGTAAAAAACTCTTTATTTGTATTTGCTAAATGCACAAAGAAAATTCCGATTATTTTGTTATTTTTACACTATACTAACCCCTTAATTTGTTGTATAATATAACCGAAGCAATGAAAGATTGCTCAATAAAAAATAAATATTTTAAAGCGAAAGGGGCTTTATTATGAAATTAGATACAGTTCTTGCAAAAAGAGAGAACAAGGTAGTTTATAAAGACGGCGCGCTTGCAGCAAAAGTTTTTGACGAGTGCTATCCGAAATCAGATATTCTTAACGAGGCTCTTAATCAGGCGAGAGTTGAAGAAACAGGTCTTAATATTCCGAAAATCGAAGAAGTTACAAAGATTGACGGCAAGTGGGCTATTATTTCAACCTTTATTGAAGGCAAGACTCTTGCTGAGCTTATGGCAGAGCATCCTGAAAAGGAGGATGAATATCTTAATCTCTTTGTTGACATTCAGGTTAAAATCCTCAGTCAGAAAGCACCGTTGCTTAACAAGCTGAAAGATAAGATGAAACGCAAAATCAGCGAAACAGACCTTGATGCAACAACAAGATATGAGCTTGAAACACGCCTTAACGGTATGCCGAACCACACAAAGGTTTGTCACGGCGACTTTAACCCGAGCAATATTATTATTGACGAGTCGGGCACACCGTATGTAATCGACTGGTCGCACGCAACACAGGGTAACGGTTCAGCCGATGCAGCGAGAACATATCTGCTGTTCCGTTTGAATCATCAGGAAGAGCTTGCTGAAAAGTATATGAAGCTTTATTGCACAAAGACGGACACAGCTCGTCAGTATGTTGACCGTTGGCTCCCAATCGTAGCCGCATCGCAGTCTGTTAAGGGCAAACCCGAAGAAAGAGAATTTCTCCTAAAATGGGCAAGTGTTTGTGAATATCAGTAATGCGACGCTTTTTAAAGGTATTTTAACATTACTGACCGTTGATTGATTTCCAAATTTCATATTGAAATTTTCTCTCCTCTATTTTTTCATATTTTCATAATTGTATTACGGAAACCGAATAAAAGCGCTCCCACTCCATACGCTTGGAGTGGGAGTGCTTTTTTGTACACTGTGTTTGTTACTCCGTTTTTATATAGAGCCAATTTTTGTTACACCGAAGCAACTTAAATATTACAAAATATTACAAATTTTGTAATATTTGCTCTATTTGAGTGTGTGAAATAAAGATTTTGTGAGTGAAACTGCATCGAAATTTCCGAATTAGCAAAAAATACAGGCTTTGGGGTTGATTTTTTAAAAATATGATGCTATAATAGTTACAAATTTGTTATCAAGGTGTAACCTTAATTGTAATTAACAGTCAGATTTGGTAACAATTAAGATGGAGGTAATTAACGATGCAGAGAATAAAAAAGATTACTGCAATCATACTGAGTGTTCTCACACTTTCAAGTGTATGCGTGTTCAGTTCTTCTTTTTCTGCCGGTGCAAAAGGCACGGGTGCCGGTCTTGCAGAGTGGGCGCTTAATGCCTATAACAGCGGATGGTCATATGTTTACGGCGGTTCAACCCCCGGTGCGGTAGACTGTTCAGGTCTTATCTATTCATATGCCGGCGGTGAAAGATGCGGTAATCCTCAGCTTGAAACAGCTACCGAAACAGGTTCGGTAAGCGCAGGTATCCCAAATGTTCACGGTCTTGGACTTTGGCGTCCCGGTCATGTGGGCGTTTATGTCGGCAACGGTATGGAGGTTGACGCAAGAGGCGATGAATACGGTGTTTGCTACGAGGCAATCGGCGGTTACAACAATTGGACATACTGGTTCAAGCTTGCCGCAGTTTCCTATGTAACAAACGGTTGGGAAAGCTTTAACGGCAGCTATTACTATTATGAAAACGGCGAGTACATTGTAAATACTTCAAGAACAATTGACGGTACTACATATTACTTTGATTCACAGGGTCGATCGAGCAAGACTCCTTCCGATACTTCATCAAGCAGTTCTTCAAGCAATTCGTCAGGTTCGGATAATTCATCAGGTTCAAGCTCATCAAGCGTTTCTGATTCATCCGGCAATCAGTCATCTTCAAGCAACGCACCGAGCGTGTACAAGAACGGTTCATCGGGTGCAGAGGTAAAGAAGATTCAGCAAAGACTGGCTGACCTCGGTTACTATAACGGTGCGATTGACGGAAACTTCGGCGATGCAACAGAAGAGGCTTACAAGGCATTCCAGAAGGCTGCGGGTCTTACGGTTGACGGTATCGCAGGCGACTCAAGAAATACGCTTTATTCAGAGGACGCTCCGGAAGCCCCAAAGGCAGATACAACAGCAAAGGTCGAGGAGGACAAGCCCGAAGAAGAAACAACTGCTCCCACAGAGCCTGCAACAGAGCCTACAACGGAAGCAGTTCAGTATCAGAACGGTGACGAAGGTGAGAAAATAACTGCAATTCAGCAGCAGCTCATCAAGCTCGGCTACTTTGCAATGGAAGCAACAGGCTATTACGGCGAGTACACAGCACAGACTGTTGCGAACTTCCAGAATCAGAACTCACTCGATTCAACAGGTATCGTTGACGAGAAGACATACAATGCACTCTTCAGCGATAAAGCAGTTGCAAATCCTGATACAGAGGTTGTAAGTGGTGAGGTTTCACCGGCAGTTTCAGCCGCTCCGATTGAAATGCCCTCGTCAACAGGTGCATCGCAGTTCATTCTTTCAAACGAAAAGAATCAGAGCTATTCAGACACAGCGTCAAGCGTTGCGGTTCAGTCTGTAAAATCAGCTGACAGGGCTCTTGCAAAATCAAAAGCCGCAACTACTCCGACACTTGTTGCCGCAGTTCAGAGATCGGCAAATGTGGGTCTTTGGTTTGCGCTTGTTGCAGTTATCCTCGGCGCAATCGCTTTCGTATTTTTCCTTCGTGACAGAAAGCTTTCAAGATATTCAAGATATGTCGCAAGAAAGAAGAAGAGAGCCACAAAGGACGAGCTTAACACAAGATGGTAATCAATACATAATCTAATTTATTAAACAGCCGATTAAAAGATATCGGCTGTTTTTGTTTAATTGAAAATTAAAAACGCATAATTGAAAATTTCGTTCGTAAATAAAGTTTTGTTAAGTGCAAAGCTTATTGTTTCCGACCGTATTATTGCAACCGCTGCGACCTTTAATTTTTGCTTGACAAACTGTACGAACAAATGTACTATAGAAAGAAGAGCCGAGGTTCGCAGCCTTAAAATAACGACCGGCGAGGACTAAGCCGAGAATGATAACTTTGAAATACGCAGAAAATATGCAACTTAAAAATCACAAGGGGAAAAAACTATGAACAAACCGCTTGCGGACAGAATCCGCCCGAAAACTCTTGATGATATAGTGGGACAAAAGCATCTTATTGCACCCGAAAAGCCATTGCGGAAAATTATTGACAGCGGAGATATTCCGAATCTTATTTTTTACGGACCCTCGGGTGTGGGCAAGACTACACTTGCAACATATATTGCAAGAAAAACAAACCGTACTCTCAAAAAGCTGAACGGCACAACTGCGTCAACCGCCGATATAAAGGAAATTGTTTCGCAGCTCAACACATTTTCAGGAGTAAACGGTATTCTTCTCTATCTTGATGAGATTCAGTATTTTAACAAAAAGCAACAGCAAACCCTGCTTGAATACATCGAAAACGGAAGTATAACCCTGATTGCTTCAACAACCGAAAATCCGTACTTTTATGTATATAACGCAATACTCAGCCGTTCAACAGTTTTTGAATTTAAGCCGGTTACTCCCGACGAGGTTGAAAGGGCGGTTTACCGTGCATGTGATTTTCTTGCCGAAGAGAGTGGCATTGATATTGAAATGTCGGAGGAGTGTGCAAAAAAAATTGCAACGGGCTGTGGCGGAGATGTTCGCAAGGCTATGAATGCGGTTGAGCTTTCCGTGATTGCAACAGATGAAATTGAAGGAAAAAAGGTTGTAAGACTTGAAACCGTTGAACAGCTTGTGCAGAAAAGTGCAGTAAGATATGACCGTGAGGGCGATGAGCATTACGATATTATTTCAGCATATCAAAAAAGTATGCGCGGCAGTGACCCCGATGCGGCGCTTCATTATCTTGCAAGACTTCTTGAGGCAGGCGATTTGCCCAGTGCATGCCGCAGACTTATGGTGTGTGCGTGTGAGGATGTGGGGCTTGCGTATCCGCAGCTTTTGCCGATTGTAAAGTCGTGCGTGGATATGGCGCAGGCTGTAGGGCTTCCCGAGGCGAGAATACCCCTTGCAGACGCGGTGGTGATGGTGTGCAATGCTCCAAAATCCAATTCGGCATATATGGGAATAAACAGAGCCTTGGCAGATATTCACACAGGTAATTCGGGACCGGTGCCCAGACAACTGCAGAATAAGCACTGCGACGGAGAAGACAACCCGAATAAGGGTCAGTTTTATCTGTATCCCCACGATTTTCCGAACCACTATGTTGAACAGCAATATCTGCCCGACGCATTAAAGGATAAAAAGTATTATGAGTACGGCAAAAACAAGAACGAACAGGCGTTCAAAGCCTACTGGGACAAAATCAAGGGGAAGTAATTCGATTTAATGAATTTTGATTTTAAAAAAACAAGTTAATATAAAAGTCGTTTACGAGTCGGTCAAAAAAGCTCGAAAATTATAAGCACACATCTGATTTATTGCGTTTTATATTTTCATTTTTTGCTATTTATTTTCTTATTGTTTAATATGCACAATTTGAATGTGAATATTTTGTGACACAAGATATTTTATTATTCTAAAAAAGAAAATAAAAACCGATTCGATAATGTAAAATGAAGGAGTAATTGTGGAGTAGTGTTGAGTAGCTTCACACATGCAACAAAAAATAATTTTGGAGGAAATCAAAATGGTAAAAAGACAACACAAAATCATTTGCCTTGTGCTTTGCCTTATGCTGGCGGTTTCAACCGTATTCGTCGGTGCAGTAAGCGCTTCTGCTGCAACAGGCGATACTGTTTACGTTAAGGTAAACAACGGCTGGTCAAATGTTAACTGCTATATGTGGACTGACGGTCTCGGCAGCAACGCATCTTGGCCGGGTAAAGCAATGACAAAGGTTGAAGACGGCGTATATTCCTACACTCTTGACAAGGATTATACAATGGTAATCTTCAACAACGGCTCAGATCAGACAGGCGACCTTGCATACCCGGGTCACGGCAAAATCTATGACCTTTCAAAGAAAACATGGTCGGATTATGCAGGTGCTCCTTCACAGGGTCCAACTGTTCAGACACCTACAAGCGCAACAACAGCAACAACAGCAACAACTCCCACACAGGGCAGTGAAGGCACAACTATTTTCCTCAATAACGAGGCAGGTTGGGCAACACCTGTTGCTTATATGTGGAACAGCAATTCTGACAGCAACGGCGCATGGCCGGGCGTAAAGATGACAAACATCGGCGGCAATGTCTATCAGTATACTGCATCAAAGACATTTACAAGCTGCATCTTCAGCAACAGCGGTCAGTCACAGACAGGAGACCTTACTGCAAAGGACGGCTATATATACAACAACAAGACTAATCAGTGGTCTGTTTATGATACAAGCCCTCTCCAGGTTAAGGAATTTACTGCTGATCCTGCATCAAACATCTACACAGGTACAGATGTACAGCTTTCTGCAACTGCTGCCAATAAGAGCGGTGCAGCAGTGAGCTACAAGTTCTCTGTTACTAACGCACAGGGCGGAACATCAACACTTTCCGACTTCTCTTCAGCAAAATCAGTAACATGGACTCCTACAGTTGCAGGTGAATACACAATTACATTTGACTTTAAGGATACAGACGGCAACACAAACAGCCGTACAATGACTCTTGAAGTTAAGGACGACTCAGCACTTGTTAAGCCAATCATCAAGAGTGTTACTCCTGCAAACCTTAACCTCATTAAGGTTAACTCAACTGCTACTGTAACAGTTAAGGCAGGCGGCGGTAAGACAGGTACAAACCTTCTTTTCTACAAGTATGTTGTAACTGATCCTAACGGCGTTCAGAACACTCCTTACTACACACTCAACAACATTTACACATTCGTTCCTACAATGAAGGGCGAATACAAGGTTAATGTATATGTTCAGGGCTCTGACAACAGCACAGTAAACAAGACTTATACTTACACAGCTGCAGACGATGTTACTGAGCCGACAACAGTTGTTGTTCCTACAACAGCTCCTCAGCCAACTACTGTTCCGCAGCCTACAACAGCTCCTCAGCCTGCAACAAAGCCACAGCCAACTACTTCACCGGTTCAGCCGACTACAGCAGTTCAGCCTACAACTGCTCCCGAAAGACTCCGCGGTGATGTTAACGGTGACGGTACTGTAACTGTTGTTGACACAACATATCTCCAGAAGTCACTTGTTCATGACGCAGGTGTTCCTTCGCTCGATCAGCTTGATCTTGCAATATGTGATCTTGACGGTGACGGCATAATCAGCATTAAAGACGCAACTATTATCCAGACAATTGTTCTAAATCTTAAATAATCTAAATTAAATAATAAAGATTGGAGATATACTTATGACAGGAATCAAGAAGCTGTGTGCGCTTGTTCTTGCTGTAATGATGGTTGTAACCGTAGGCGTGATTTCTGTAAATGCAGCTCAGAGTTCCGACTCTGACGCTGTTGCTGCGGATACAACAAATACAGGCATTACAATTCATGTAAGAATGAAGGACGGCACTCAGCCATATGTATATTTGTGGAACTCGCTTCCTACAAATAGCGCTATGTCAAAGTCTTACCCCGGTGAGAAGATGACAAAGGGCGACAAATGGTACAACTACCATGTAGCTGATGTTACAAAAGTAAACGCAATTATCACAGACGCAGACGGCAAGCAGTACTCTACAGAGAAAAAGCTTGAGTCAGGAGCAAGCTCAGACTGGTACTTTGAGAACGGTAAGTGGTCAAAATACAACCCTGACGAGCCGGATCCGATTGGCAGCGTTGATATGCGTGAAGAAACAATCTACTTCGTTATGACAACCCGTTTCTATGACGGAGATACAGGCAACGATGTTCACTGCTGGGATGACGGCACAGCCGGCAACGGTGATGACGACCCTGCATGGCGTGGTGACTTCAAGGGTCTTGGCGAAAAGCTCGACTACATCAAGGCTCTCGGCTTCAGCGCAATTTGGGTAACACCTGTTGTTACAAACGGATCAGGCTATGACTACCACGGCTATCATGCTATGGATTTGTCAACAGTTGATGCTCGTTATGAAAGCTCAGACTACACATACGAGGATCTTATTCACGATGCTCACCAGAAGGGCATGAAGATTATTCAGGACGTAGTTCTTCAGCACACAGGTAACTTTGGTGAAGCACACTTCTGTGATCTTTTCACAAAGGATACAACTAAAGACCTTGGCAACCTTCAGGAGTCATTGATTCCTACACAGTATCTTCTTGATACATACGGCCTTAAGTCACCTGAGGAATACTGGGCTCAGAAGCCGGGTGTTCAGTATCAGCAGAGACTTAATCTTATGAAGAATGTTACTTACTCAGGCGACAACGGTAACTCAACAGGACCTCAGCCCGCAGCTAAGGACTTCTCTATGGATAAGATTTCACAGAGTGATACTTACAACCCGAACAACTACTATCATACAGGCTATTTCCAGAGTCCTAACTATGATGACTGGACAACAAAGTTCAGCCAGATTGCAGGCGACTGCGTTGACCTTAACACAGAGAACCCTGCAGTTGCAGAATATGTTGTAGATTCATATTCAAAGTATATGGATATGGGCGTTGACGGCTTCCGTGTTGATACTGTTCGTCACATTCCGAGAGTATCTCTCAACATTATGTTCAATGATCAGCTTATGGACGCTGCTAAGGCAGCAGGCAAGCCTAACTTCTATATGTTCGGCGAAATCTGCACAAGATACACATCAGTTTGGTATCGTGGCCATGCCGAGGAGTCAACTCCTTACTACACATGGAAAGAGTCTAACTCTAAGTGGGCAGACAGCTGGAACTGGGGCACATCAGCTTCAGAAATCAACGACAACATGAACCTCGTTCTTCAGCATTATCTTGAAGAAGATAATTACAACGGTGATATGGATTCTACACAGCCAAAGAGCGACAACGCTTACCTTGACGGTATTACATATCACGGTTCCGACCGTTCTATGGCATCAGGCATGGATGCAATTGACTTCCAGATGCACAGAATGTTCGGTAGCGCTAAGAACGCTTATAACTTCGCTGTTAACAACGACCAGTATTACAATGATGCAACATACAGCGTAATGTATGTTGATTCACACGACTATGCTCCTGAACAGCCGGATGAAACAACTCGTTTCACAGGCGGTACACAGACATGGGCAGAGAATATGGATCTTATGTTCACATTCCGTGGTATTCCTTGCGTATACTATGGTTCAGAAGTTGAGTTCAAGAAGGGTGAGCTTATTGATAAGGGTACACTTATTTCTCTTGAAAACTCAGGTCGTGCATACTTCGGTGATTATCTTGAGGGTACTGTAAACGCTACTGACTTCAGTGAGTACACAGCATCAGGCACTGTTGCTGACACTCTTGCAAGCCCGCTCAGTAAGCACCTTTCAAAGGTTAATGCTATTCGTCGTGCTATCCCCGCTCTCCAGAAGGGTCAGTACACAGCATCAAACACATATGTAACAGGTGGAGATATGTCTTATGTTCGCCGTTATACTGACGACAACACAGACAGCCTTGCACTCGTTTCAATTTCTTCAGGTGCAACATTTAAGAACATTCCTAACGGCAAGTATGTTGACGCTGTTACAGGTGATGTTAAGTATGTTACAGACGGTACACTTACAGTTCCGGAACTTGCTAAGGCTAACATGAGAGTTTATGTATGCTGCGCAAGCGGATTTACAGGTATCGACGGTCAGATCGGCGGAGATTCAGCTTACGCTAAATAATTCCGACTCGGTTTATTCCTGAATCTGTAATTAAACAAAATAATTACGGCACTCCGATATTTTTCGGAGTGTCGTTTTTTTGCGCTTGTTTTGAGAATGCATTTTGTATATTTGAGCGTAGTTGAGGATAATATTATATTTTGTGTATTTGAAGGCTTTGTAACATTTTGTATGTTAAAAGTGAGTTTTACGGCAACAATTTACTGATACATAATAAAAAACTCTAAGAGATGAAAACATAAAAAATTTCACATTGCAAAAATTATCGTGGTATATCATATTAAAATGATAAATTGTAAAAACTATTTATTATAGTTCTTTGAAATTGCAGAATTTTTATGCAAGTTGCTAAAAAACAGCGTATGATATTCGTGAAATTTACTTATGGAAATGGTTTTTGCAAAGTGTTATAATCTTGTAAATATATATAAGAAGGGCGGTGCTTTTATGCAGGAAATATACGGACAGAAAACAGACAGACAGCTTGCAGCAAAGCAGAGAATAATTGCAGTTGCGGCAGGCAGGGAAAAGGCAGACCTTGTTTTGAAAAACGCAAAGTATCTTAATGTATTTTCAAATGAATTTTTGTGCGGTGACATAGCCGTTGCAAACGGACTGATTGCCGGTGTCGGAAAATATGACGGTAAAACAGAGATTGATGTCAGCGGAAAACTCGTTCTCCCGGGCTTTATCGACGCACACATTCACCTTGAAAGTTCAATGGTGACTCCTGCTGAATTTGCAAAGGCAGTTGTTGCCCACGGTACAACCACAGTCATAACCGACCCTCACGAAATCACAAATGTAATGGGCATTGACGGAGTTGAATATATGATTCAGGCATCGCAAAATTTGCCGATTGATGTTCATTTTATGATGCCGTCATGTGTGCCTGCCACAGAAATTGACGAGAGCGGTGCGGAGCTTGACTGCAAGGATATTGACTTGTACTTGGATAATAATAAAAAGGTACTCGGACTTGCAGAGATGATGAACTATGTCGGTGTTATCAACGGCGATAAAAATGTGCTTTCAAAAATTGTCACCTCTCAGGCTCATCACAAGAAGATTGACGGTCACGCTCCTGAGCTTTCGGGCAATGACCTCAACGCATACATTGCCGCAGGAGTGTATTCCGACCACGAGTGTTCCACCTTTGAAAATGCCCTTGAAAAGCTGAGAAAAGGTCAGTTTATTATGATTAGAGAGGGTACTGCCGCTCATAATCTCAAGGCACTTATGCCGCTTTTGACTCAGCAGTATTACTCAAGGTGTATGTTTGCAACAGATGATAAGCATCCAAGTGATTTGCTTTACGGCGGTCATATTGACTACATTGTAAAACAGGCGCTGAAAAACGGTGCAGATCCGATTGTTGCTCTCAAAACAGCAACCCACCATGCCGCAAGATACTTTTTGCTCAATAACAAAGGTGCGATTGCTTCGGGCTATCTTGCCGATATTGTTGTTGTCGATAATCTTGAAGATTTAAATGTTGAAACTGTTTTCAAGCGTGGCAAGCTTGTTTTTGACGGCGAAGTTAAGGACTTTTCTGCTCCCACAGTTGATGAAAAGCTTGCCGAAAAATGCTTTGACACTTTTCATCTTGACAGCGTAACGCCGAGCAGTTTCAAGGTTGACGGAAAACTCGGGCTTATCGGTCTTGTCGGCGGTGAATTGCTCACACGCAATCTCGGCACAGCAGATAAAATTGATGTGGAAAACGATATTCTGAAAATTGCCTGCATTGAGCGTCACAAAGGCACAAACCATATCGGTGTCGGCTATGTTAAAGGCTATTCGCTGAAATCGGGTGCAGTCGCAACCTCGGTTGCCCACGATTCGCACAACATTATCACAGTCGGCTGTAATGATGATGATATAGCCGTTGCCGTGAACGCAATCAAGGACAGCAAGGGCGGTATCGCAGTTGTTGAAAACGGCAAAATCAAGGCTCTGCTCGAACTCCCGATTGCAGGCTTGATGTCCGATGAACCGCTGACAACCGTAAACGAAAAGCTTGAAAATGCAAAGTCATCTGCATATGAACTCGGTGCGGATAAAAGCATTGATCCGTTTATGACTCTCTCGTTTCTAAGCCTGCCCGTTATCCCAAGCTTGAGAATAACCACCAAAGGTGTGTTTGATGCGGAAAATTGGAAAATGCTCTGATGTGCGGAAGCTTTTAATAATACAATAAAATATCAAATAATTTAAGCAGGAAAACAAAATGCGTATTTGTCACTTTGTTTTCCTGTTTTATTTTGTAAAAGGGCTATAGTCATTTTACAGTCACTTTGCATTTGTATAATTTGAATATAAAAGAAATTGGTTGATTTAAAGCATATAGCAATACAATATTAAATAATAGCCATTGTGCAATATTTACAAATTATTGTGTAAAAATTTGTCGTGAAAATTACCTGATTTGCTTGAAATATTATTAAAATGTGATATAATAGCATTATAAAGTCAATGTATAAAAAGTATTGCAATAATAATTACAGAGCTAATTTAAGTGTATTCTACTGAATTATCAGTTGTATACGACTAAAGATGCAATAGTTGAAAATTAAAAACATCAAGATATTACAAATAATTTAAACAGATAAACCGTGCATTTGCGTTTGTTTAAATGGTAAATCTGTACAATGGCTTGTGAGGAGGTCTGGATATTAAGAAAAATGAGGTGACGAAATGAAATTCTATAAAAGATTATTAGCAATGGCAATTGTGGCAACCGTTTTTATTTCCGTTTTTGCATTTGGTGCAACGGCATACGGATCTGATAATGATATTCCGTTTTCAGTGAAGGTTCCTGGATATCAGGGTAAGGTTTATACTAATGCAGAGTACAGAGGTAATTCAGGAATAGAAGTTCCTTGGAAAGTTAATTTTACTTATTCAGAAGAAGGTAAAGGTACCATAATGTACTTCTATCTTTCAGGACCTTGGTATTCAAAAGAGTCAAATGTAAAAGCTGTAAAACAGGGAAGTGGCAATAAATATTTTGATGCGTATGATTCCTGCAAAAAAATGAATGTTGGACTTGCTATTAAGAACAATAACAAGGAAGATGGCAATAAGTATAATGTTTCAGGATATTGGGACGAAGAAACAGCAAAACACGCATTTTCATACTAATAAGTTTTACTGCTTTTAAAAATTACTGTTAGTTAATTAACTTTTATTCCTCATAAGTCATTTGCAGATTTACCATATAACTATATAACGAATCAGCCTATAAATTGAGGTGAAAAATATGTCATATTATATTACCCGAATATTTAATAACAAACTTAAATTAGGTGTTATACTTTTTATTTTTGTAGCTCCGATTTTAGATATATTGATGGCTCTTGTGGATGTGTTCAAAGGAGCATCTGTTCCTGTTCCCGGATTAGTTACTTTTTTGGGATCTTTCATGACGGCAGGACTTCAAGGCGTGTTGACAGGGTATTTACCGTTGTTCTTGGCAATTATTGTTGCGGATGATTGCATTGAAGATTACAGAATAGGGTACAAAAATATTCTTGTCACCAAAAGAGGTAAGAATAAATATTTTGCATTAAATATGCTTAAAAGTTTTACTGTTTCATTTTTTGTGCTTATAATTCCTCTCTTACTCAATCTTCTTATGGTGCATATTGTTTTTGCGGGAGGTACATATATTCCTGCTGATGTGGAAATGCTGAAATCTGAATCCAATCTACTTCAGTCTTACAGCAATCCGATGTTTTATAACATACTTTATATTCTTGTTTTTTCATTCATTGGCGGTATTGTGGGAAGCGGTGCAACGGCACTTGCAATGGCATTTCCAAACAGATTTATTCTTTATCCGTTAGCTTTCATATTATGGTATATATCGACTGCCATCAAACCGTCTATCATAGGAGCATTAACCCCGTTTACTGTGTATCCTTTATCACATTATACTTTTACAATTATTTTTGTAGTAGCAATAAATATAATTGCTGTTCTGTTTTCGTTCTTTAAGGTGACTAAGTATGATCAGGTGTAAATTAAAAAAGTATGCAATCATACTTCCGCTTTGCGCAGTGTTTTTCACTCTGCTTTGCACATACACATATTTACGATTTTATAATTATTTTAATTCGGATTATGCTGAGAAGTTAAGCCCAAAAGGTGTTTTTTACAGAGTTGCAGGTAACGGAGATTTTACTGCATCAGGTAATGTTGTTTGCATTTTCATAGTAGTGTTTGTTCTGTTTTTGTTTTACATATTTACCGATGATAATGTAAGTTACATTGTAAGACTGAAATCGAGAGCCTCTTTTGTTACAAGAAGAATTGCTGATTGTGCGGTATTTGCTTTTCTGTTTTCATTTTTGATAGAAGCAGTCAGCGTAGTTGCGGCACTCATCTGCTTTGACATTAACCTGATTTTAGAATCGAATTTTCTGCAATATTCGGCACTTGAACTTTTGACTTTGTTTTTGTTTTATTTTAGAGCAGGACTCGTTATGCTCTCGTTCGGAATAATCATTTCTACAAAAGTTGCTCCAATTATCACCATAGCTCTGATTTTTACAGAGTTTTTTGCAGATGTAGCCTTTATGATAAGCAGGGTGTGGCTTCCGTTCAGAGATGCCATAGTGTTGTCAAAACTTATGAACGGCGAAATGGTTCTGTCGGATATGTGGGGCATTATATTAAGAGCATTGCTTATGATGTTTTTGCTTATCTTCTCTTCCTACTTTTTGTATCAGAAAAAGGATGTTTTGAGTAATGTTAAAAAGTAAGCTTGTTTTGTCGATAATACTAATTGTTGCGTGCCTTGCTCAATTGTTCAGTTGTGTATTTCAGGGTAACTTTCAAAATGCCTTTATGATTGGTTTAGCTCCAAGCGATTACGGCCTTGAAATTTCAAAATTTCTGCCGCTTTTGCTGCCTGTGTGTTTTATTCTCTTCTTTACAAGCGGCTCAATTGAGAACCTTAAACAAGGCTACGGCAAGATGTTGATTGTACGCAATTATTCAAAAACAGTGCTGATTTTAAAGCGTTGTCTTAACAATTTTATAGCATTGATTTGCATTGTTTTGTTCCAGTTCATAATCTTTTTTGTTGCAAGAGAAAGTATGACTCCCGTTGAAAGCGGAACTCTTAAATCTTTGATTATGTACTTTTTGACAATTTTTTCGCTGATAGTTATTCAGTCTTTGCTTGAAATCAGTATTCCTGCACACATTGTGAACATAGGAATTTTCATCTATTGCTTTATTGCGTACTATTTGGTTCAGAATTTCGTTGACGCACCGATTTGGAAAATGCTTCTCTTCCCGAGCTTGATGTTCGGAATGCAGAACGGTGCTGTGTCGGGCGAGAGCATTTACTACGGATACCTGTTATTCATAGTTGCGTTAAATGCTTTGTGCATTTTTATTCTGAATTTGAGATTTAAGAAAACCGATATTTTTTGAGGTGATATTATGGTAGAAATAAAAAATTATTGTAAAAGTATCAAATCAAGACCGATTTTAAATAATGTAAGTTACAATTTTGAGTACGGCAAAATCTACGGAATTTACGGACACAACGGTTCGGGCAAAACTATGCTTTTGAGAGCAATTGCAGGCTTGCTTGTTCCCGACAGCGGCTCTGTTGTGATTGACGGAAAGGTTTTGCACAAGGATATGTCATTCCCTCCGAGCATAGGCATCGTGATTGAAAATATGAACCTGTTGCCCCAGTACAATGCTTTTGACAATCTGAAAATCCTCGGCAAAATCAAGAAAACCGCCACAGATGAAGATATTAAAACAGCGCTTGAGCGTGTTGGATTAAAGTCCGATTTAAAGGTGAAAAAGTTTTCGCTTGGTATGAAACAGAGGCTGAATATTGCTCAGGCTGTGTTTGAAAAGCAGAAAATCATCCTGCTTGATGAACCGACAAATGCACTTGATAATGACGGTGTACAGCTGATTTACAAGCTTCTTAAAGAAGAAAAAGAAAGAGGTGCGCTCGTGGTTATCACAACTCATCACAAAGAGGATTTGGAAGAAATTTGTGATGTTGTTTTGAAAATGACAGAAGGTGAGCTGCATGAAAAGTAAACTGTTTACTCATAAATTTTTCGTTGTTCTTTGCATCTCGGTTGCCGCTTTGCTCGGCTTGTCTTTCCTTGCCAGAGCAACAATCGTAAATAACAGATTTGAACAAATGGCTGTTGATGAAAAATATAGTCTAAAGGCTTCAGCTGACGGTCAGTTTTCAATTCAATTTCAAGACGATGAAAACGGAAATTTTTATGCCACTGTCGGCTTGTTTCGGGGCGGATATTACGGCTTGGACGATGCGTATATTCCTACTTCATATGATGAAAATACAAAAATAACCGCTATTGAAAAGGAAGCTTTCAGCGAATTTGATTGTCTTAAAAAAGTTGTTATCCCCAACGGCATTTGTGAAATCAAGGATGACGCATTTAAGGATTCAAAAAATATAACGGAAATTTATATTGCGCCCTCAGTAAATAAGATTGCAAAAACCGCTTTTGACGGCATTGACAACCTTACGATATATGCCGAAAAGGGTTCTTATGCCGAAAAATTTGCGGTTGAAAATAAAATCAATTATAAAAACTATACGACCGAGCCTGAAAATCCGGAGGCTAAAAATACCGATTATTCAAAAATCAGAAACGGTGCGTATTACGGCGACTATAATTATAATGTTATCTATGATGACGGCAAGCCCGTGTGCGTAATAACTAACTATAACCCAATGTCGTCAGAGGAAAAGCTTGAAATTCCTGCACATATTGACGGCTTGGATGTGATTTCAATTGCAGATGACGCAATAAATTACGGCGGTGCAAAGAAAACAGTCGTTCCCGATACAGTAAAATTCATTGCCGATAATGCGTTTAAAGAATCCTACTCCCTTGAGGATATCTACCTGACCAAAAATGTGTCCTACATAGGAAAATCTGCCTTCAAAGATTCAAAAGACCTAACAATCCACGCCCCGACAGATTCCTATGCACACACCTTTGCGACCGAAAATAAAATAAATTTCAAAGCTACAGACGATTAAATCTGATAAGCAATGAATAAATCTTTAATTTTACAACCCTCCTATGGCAGAACTAAAAACTGCCATAGGAGATTTTATTATATCGCGGTTTGTAAAATCCGTTACACAAAAGTCGCTGATTTTAATTTCTTGATTGGAACTATTGACAAATTCTCAAAACAATAGTATAATAACATATTCCACAAAAGAAGGGAGGATGTGCGGTGGCAAATATGAAAACAATTGCTCAGAACAAAAAGGCAAGACACGACTATTTTGTCGAGGAAACCTATGAAGCAGGAATTGAGCTTTGCGGTACGGAAGTAAAATCCTTGCGTGCAGGCAGAGTGAATCTCAAGGACAGCTGGTGTTCGATTGTTGACGGCGAAATTTTTGTCAACGGAATGCACATTTCTCCTTATGAGCAGGGAAACATCTTTAACCGTGACCCTATGCGTGTGAGAAAACTTCTTATGCACAAAAAAGAGATTTTAAAGCTCTACGGCACGGTTAAGCAGACGGGATATTCACTTATCCCGATCAGCCTTTATTTTAAAGACAGCAAGGTCAAACTTCAGGTCGGACTCTGCAAAGGCAAAAAGCTCTATGACAAGCGTGCCGACATGGCAGAACGCTCCGCAAAGCGTGATATGGAACGCGCCGTTAAAGAACAGAGAAGATAGTTTGGTGTTATTATGAGTTTGCGTAGCCTGTACGAAAAGATTTCGGAATACAGCGATTTTGCTTTAATCGGACGGGACTTTTCCGCCTTCGATACCGATTATTCTGTACTCGGTTTTGCAAATTCGTCCGATAAAACCGAACTTGTTCTGCTGAATTTCAATTGTGCCGAAAAGGATATTTGCTGTGAAGATTTGACTTTCAGAGAAAATATTATTCTTGAAAAGAAAAATCAATCTGATTTATCCGATGATTTTTCCGCAATTGTAATTGACGGACAGCGTTTTGACTTTAGCTCTGTATGCGGCGAAACGCTTGAATGTTGCGAATTAACAAAGTCATATATCATCTCAGAGTTTATGAAACTCGGTTGGAAGAGCGACAGATTTTTGGACGCTCCTCTTGATTCTCTGTTTATAAGCTTTATTGAACTTGAGAATAAAATTGATGATTTGTCTTCGCTTGATTTGACAAAGAATGTTGAAATAATATTTTCAAAATATCAAAAGACAGATTATCCGTTAGCAAAACTCAGTCTTGAAGTCGGCAAGGAAGTAAATATTCCGATTGGAATTTTTGACGGTGAAAATCAGATTGTGATTAAAAATCTTAAACTTTTGTATTCAGCCGATAATTCCGAAATGAAAGAATTTGTTGAAAATGATATTGTGCTTCCGTATGTTGAGTATTCGTGTGATGATGAAATCTCAGTGATATTCTGCCTTCTTGATGAGCTTGACAAACCTTTCAAGGGTATGGGCGGATTGGCAACCGATGACGGAGTTGTTGCTTTAGCAGTAGATAATTCAAGCGAAAGCAATTTGAAATCGGCTGTGATATATTCACCGATTGAGCCGAATACAAAGCACATTGAATGTTGTCTTGTCTGCTGTGAAAAAATGCTTGATAAGCCTGCCGCTGAATACAGGTTTTCAATATAAAATTTTTAAATTGAATATGGGGATGTAAAGGT
>ULOD01010685.1_pt1 | contig 20975 bp, 16 predicted proteins | sample 1952351 | NCBI WGS metagenome assembly ULOD01 (sample SAMEA4835596, study PRJEB28245) | human gut metagenome | biome: gut microbiome; material: fecal sample | place: Denmark | collected 2008 | reverse complement strand
ATAAGGATCCTGCCATAATTTCTAAATGGGTTACAAATACAACGCAGCCCAATGTTGAGATGCTGATCCAAATAGCAAAAGTTCTGGATGTGTCTGTGGATGACTTGCTGAGAACTGAATGAATAAATTTATGGGAGAAGCAAAACTATATAAGTACTTGGATTTTAACGGTGGGTTGATGATGCTGCATTATGGCAATCTTCAATTCACTAACGCTACGCAATTAAATGACCCGTTTGATTGCCATCCCTCGTTAATTGATTTTTCCGATGTTCCGAAAGAAGCATGTGGAGGATGGACTCCGGAAATAATTGAAGAATTGAGAAGAGATCCATTTCGTAGAACCAGAGAAGAGGCATGGATATGTAGTCTTTCTAAGATATATGATTCAATTTTGATGTGGAGCTATTATAGCAAGCATAAAGGTATCTGCATCGGTCTGGATATGGAGAAAGTTAGAAAGTATCTTTCTCGTATGTATGGCAATGTCATGATCGGCTGCTCGGAAGTGGAGGTACAATATAAAGACATTGTAGAGAAGCCCGATTATTTTAGGGATGCAAAAGACTTTTTTCATTATCAAATATCCACCAAAGCAAAAGCTTGGGAGCATGAACAAGAAGTGCGTTTATTTATATTAGAGCCATGGCCGGCATATATGAAGTTGCTGCCGTGGCAAAATGATGATAAAGGCCCGATTGACTGGAAAGAAATGAGGGCATTCCCAGAAATTGGAGGAGAGTGTTTCGAATCCGTTTATCTGGGAATCAATATGGATGTCGAAGAAAAATCAAAAATAATCCGTGTTGCCCGAAAGCTGAATCCCGACATTAAGATTTTCCAAATGGAGATTGATGCAAATGCTTTCAGGTTAAACACCAAACTAATAGAGTAAATACGATGGCCAAGAAACAAACAAAAATAACAAAGGAGGAGACCTTAGAAACCATACTTTTCAACTGTCGCAACAGTTTGAGAGGACGTGCTGCCATGACCGACAAGCGCGATTTATTGCTGACTCTTGTGTTCTTGAAATTCATAGGGGAACGGTTCAAGCAGCAAAAGGATAAAATCAGGCACGAGATTGTGGAGGTTCAAGGCATTCACGACGAGGCTTTTGTTGAAATGCAGCTGTCCCGTCCCAATCAGTATATGCAGGACGGCGTGTTCTTCCTGACAGATGAGACGTTCTGGGACAAGCTTATTCTTACGGCTCCTACCGGTATGGCCATCGCTTTCGATACAGCCATAAAGACGTTGGACGACAATGAGCCTAAACTGAAAAATGCCCTGCCGCAGCAGATTTTCACGAAAACGGCCCTTGAACCGGGGGTTTTGAAAAGCGTGGTGGACGAGATTAACAAGATAGATCCCAAGAAGTTCACCGATCACGACCTTATAGGACGTGTATATGAATATTTCTTGCAGGCTTTCTCGATCAATGCCGACAAGGAGGAAGGTGAGTTCTACACGCCGCATTCTATCGTAGAACTTATCGCCTCACTTATTGAGCCGTTCGACGGTACGGTCTATGACCCTTGCTGTGGGTCAGGCGGTATGTTCGTGCAGGCAACCAAGTTCATTGAAGCACATGGCGGTAACACCAAAGCGGTCAACGTGTATGGGCAGGAATCCGAACCGGCGACCTATCGTCTGGCAAAGATGAATCTGGCTATTCGCGGTATATCCTACCATTTGGGAGACAAAGCTGTATCCACTTTCTCCGACGACCAGCATAAAGACCTCAAGTTCGACTATATCATGGCAAATCCGCCATTCAATTTGAAGAAATATGCCGAGTATGGAGAATTTGAGACGGACCCCCGCTGGAAAGGTTATGGAGTTCCACCGACCAGCAATGCCAACTACGCATGGATTCTCCATATCCTGAACAAACTGGATGTCAATCACGGAATTGCAGGATTTCTGCTTGCCAATGGGGCATTGGACGACAGCGACACGCTTGAAATACGCAAACAATTGATCGAAAACGACAAAATCGAGGCTATCATCGTTCTGCCGCGCAACATGTTCTATTCTACCGATATATCCGTTACGTTATGGATTCTGAACAATAATAAGAAAGGTGGTCCCTGGCATGGCAGACAACTGCGTAACCGAACGGGCGAGATCTTGTTTATTGACCTGCGCACATGGAACAGTAACATATACGAAAAGAAATATGTTCGCCTGTCTGAAACGGAAATTAGCCGGGTTTGCCAAATCTATTTCAATTGGCAGACTAAAAATTTCGCCGAGTATGCCGAGCCTGAGTTATACTATGCCGCTCATCTTGACGAAATCCAACAGAAAGGATATTCGCTTGTACCCTCCAGATATATCGAGTTTATCGACCGCGATACGGAAATTGATTATAAATCGGCCCTCACCGAAATGAGCCATCAGTTTGACGAGCTTAAGAAAAGATGGGATGCTAATGAAGCCGAACTCGTGAATGCCTTCAAAATTTTGGGATATGGAAAAGAATAAACAACAGACTGACATAATAACCGATAATTTCGTTTCCGACATCAGAACCATCATAGAACAAGGACGGAAACAAGCTTATGCTGCAACTGGTCAAATAGCCATTATGACTTATTGGAACATTGGACGGCGTATCGTGGAAGAAGAACAGCAGGGGGCAAGCAGGGCGGCATACGGACAAAAGCTTATTCCGGCTCTTGCTGTCAGACTTGCTGCTGAATACGGAACCGGCTATGGTAAGCGTAACTTGGCATATTACCGAAAGTTCTATTTGGAATTCAAGGATGTAGAAATTTTGCACACGCGTGTGCAAAATCTTACCTGGTCACATGTCCGCAGGCTTCTTTCCGTCAGCAATACGCAAGCAAGGGAATGGTATCTTAAGACAGCGGCTGAAGATATGTGGAGCGTAGATGATCTTGACAGGAATATCTCCACCCAATATTATGAACGACGGCTTGCGGCTCAAAGAGAGAGTTCAACTCTGCCAGTACCTTATGCCGGTCAAACAGATCCGTTGGAATATATAAAGAATCCAATGGTGGCCGAATTTATGGGTTTCCGTCGGGACACCAGCTATTCCGAATCGGAACTGGAACAGGCATTAATCGACAATCTCGAAAAGTTCATTATGGAACTCGGACGTGGATTCGCTTTTGTGGAAAGGCAACAGCATATTGTGACCGATACGGCTGATTTTTACATCGACCTTGTATTTTATAACTACAAGATGAAGCGGTTTGTCATCTTTGAACTAAAAACCCATAAGCTGACTCATCAGGACATCGGACAATTGGATATGTACATCCGTATGTACGATGATTTGGTTAAAGGAGATGATGACAATCCGACCATCGGTGTGTTACTCTGCACGGATACGGACAACACCATAGCAAAATATTCTGTATTGCATGACAGCGATCAGATTTTTGCCGCCAAGTATATGACATACATGCCTACCGAGGAAGAACTGCGCCGGGAGATTGAGCAGCAGAAACGCTTCTTTATGGAACAGCACGAAAAAGAGGAGGAGTGATATGGAAAGTAACTGTGTAAAATGGGTTCGGCTCGGGGATTATATCGAGCAGTGTGATGAAAGAAATACGGCAGGTAGTAACTATCCTGTTATTGGCATAAATAGGGATAAAACATTTATGCCAACGGTTGCCAATCTAGACGGCGTTGATATTGCTAAATACAAAATTGTTTCCAAAGGGATGTTTGTATTTAGTGGAATGCAAACAGGTCGTGATATATGCATTCGAATTGGATTATACGACAAAGATCAACCCGCTTTGATTTCGCCTGCATATACGACTTTTTTCATCAATAAAGAGAATGACGTTTTACCGGAATACTTTTTTATGTATTTCAATAGAGACGAAAGCGACCGTTATGGCTGGTTTATTAGTGATTCCAGCGTTCGAGCCAATTTGGACTGGCCTCGTTTCCTTGATATTGAGATTCCTCTTCCATCTGTTGCCGAACAGCAGAAAGTGGTGAACGCATGGCGAGCATTCCGGGAAATCAAAGTGCAAAACGAGGCCAAGGCAGCCCCGCTTATGCAACTCTGCCAAAGTTATATCCAGGAACTGAAGCACAAATATCCGATGCAAGAAATCGGGCCATATATTGAAGAATATGACGAGAGAAATTCAAATGAAGCATATGGACTTGATGATGTAAGAGGAATTAGCATAGAAAAGAAAATTATAGATACCAAAGCAAACATGGATGGGGTCAAGTTATCTCCATATAAAGTTTTCAGGCCAAACACATTCTGTTATGTAACAATAACATCCCGCAATGGAGAAAAAATTACCTTGTCTCTAAACAATGATAATAGATGTTACATAGTCTCATCTTCTTATATAACATTTAGAATCAATCAAGAGGATCAAATTTTACCCCGATTTTTATATCTATGGTTCTGTCGTCCAGAATTTGATCGATATGCTCGTTTCAATTCATGGGGAAGTGCTCGTGAAGCTTTTTCATTTGAAGATATGAAACGTTGCAAAGTACCTCTTCCACCTATTGCAGTTCAGCAGGCTATTGTTAATATCTACAAGTGTGCCAATGAGGCCAAGCAGATAGCCGAAGAAGCCGACCGGCTTTCGCGCGAAGTGTGCCCGACATTGCTTCAACACGTGATTAACTCTTAATTGTATCATAAAACGATGTGGCAAGATTTCAAAGATTTTATCACGCTTGATCCTCTGCATATAGTTTGCTTTTGGTCTTTAATCATATTGGCTGTTACTGGTCTGATTGAAATTATATATCAAATTTGCAGCGCTATTAAGAAAATCAACATTGCAGATGAATACGTTCGCCATATTGATGTTATTCAAAGATGTGTAATAAACAGATTACAGCCTAATAAACGACAAGAACCTGCCGATAACGAGGATTCTTCTAAGCTTGAAGACAGTCTCCACTTTGTCCAAGTGAACTACGAAGAGGCAAGAAAAAGCATTGGACATTATAATTATGTTTCAGACCCAATATATGCTTTATATTCAATGCTCTATAATATGAGATGGAATGATAGGGATGTTTTTGAGTATTGCCATCAAATAGCCATTGATTATGAAATAGGCAGAAAAAAACATCAGAAGGAGATAAAACATAATGTTGTTCTTCTGTTTGTCCCTTTTGCAAAATTATATAGAGGATTTTGTGTATTATTCAGACTGCTGACATTTCCTGTAAAAAAACTCTTTAATAATTTTGACAAATCAGGAAAGTGGGAAGCCTCAATAGCAGCAATAGCCGAAATCTTCACATTGGTAAATGCTATTATTGAATTTGTAAAACACGCGTCATAATGTCAAACGGAAGATTCTACGAAAGCCAGTTTGAGGAGGCGACTATTGAACTTCTCCGTGAGTCGCATTGGCAATATACGTTCGGCGATGACATTCACCGGAAATATACCGACCCGCTTATTGAAGAAGACCTGCGGACATTTCTTGCCGCTCAGTACAAAGATAAAAAACTGACCGCTTCCGAGGTGGACGGCATTGTCGCCAATCTGCGGAACACTGGCGGCCAGAACGATTATTATGCCCTGCAAAACACCTTCCTGCTCTATCGCGACGGATATGATTTTACATACAGTGATGGCAGGGATAATCCGTTCCGCTTGCAATACATCGACTTCGAGCATCCCGACCATAATATTTTCCGTTGCGTCAACCAATTTGTCATGGAACAAGGCCGTGAGAACCGTCGGCCCGACATTCTGCTTTTTGTAAACGGCATACCGGTCTGCATCGTCGAACTCAAAAACCCGACCAAGCAGAATGCCACCATACGCGATGCCTACACGCAGATTTGTACTCGCTATATGCGGGATATACCGGCCTTGCTGAAATATTGTGCACTGGCGGTTATCAGCGACGGGGCGAAGAACAAACTGGGAACGCCCTACACGCCATTCGAATTTTTCTACGAATGGAAGAAAATCGACAATGAAGACAAAACCGGCAAGGGGCTTGATACGCTTCGGACCCTTGTTCGCGGAGCGCTTTCGCCAGAACGCATCTTGGAAATCCTGCGCGATTATGTCTATTTCCCTGATCCGACGAAAGAGGATGACACGACCGAAGTGGTGTGCCGCTATCCACAATTCTTTGCTACGCGTAAACTGCGGGACCATATCCTCTCCCATTTGCGCTCCGTTGGCGGCGATGGCAAGGGGGGTACCTATTTCGGCGCCACCGGGTGTGGAAAGACCTATACCATGCTGTTCCTTGCTCGCCAGTTGGCACTGCGTTGCCGTGAGCAACTGGGTAGTCCAACAATCCTTATTATCGTTGATCGGGAAGATTTGGAGACTCAAAGCGGAAAACTGTTCTGCCGCTCGAAACGCTACCTTGAAGACGAGGCTGTAAAGGTATTTGAGACCCGCAAAGAACTTGCCGAAGAGATGAGTATGCGCAAGACCGGCGGGGTCTATATTACCACTATTCAGAAATTCGCAGAGTCCACCGGATTGCTTACGGAGCGTTCCAATGTGATTTGTCTGAGCGACGAGGCGCACCGTTCTCAAAACAACCTCGGGTCGAAACTGTCGATACAGACAGAAGGCGACACCGGGAAAATAGGGGCAAAAATTACATACGGATTTGCCAAATACCTGCGTGATGCCTTGCCTAACGCCACATATGTGGGCTTTACCGGAACACCCATCGACGAGACCATACATGTATTTGGAGATGTCGTAGATCAATACACGATGAAGGAGTCGGAAGATGACGGCATCACCGTACCTATCAAATACGATCCCCGACTGGCGCGTGTTTTCTTGAACAAGGAGCAAGCCGAGAAGGTTGAGGAATACTACCGGATCTGTGCGGACGAAGGGGCTACGCCTGAAGATATTGCCAAGAGCAAAGCCGCCATGTCGAGCATGGAGGTAATTATCGGTGATGAAGATGTGTTGCGCCGAGTGGCCAAAGATATTATCGACGACTACAAACGCCGGACAGAGACAACCGACCGTCTGCAAAAGGCGATGATTACCTGTGCCGACCGCACAATTGCGTTCCGGTTGTATAAAATCATGCGGGAGCTGCAACCCGACTGGTTCGAGAAGAAAAAGGCTCTGAACGAACTTGTATTGACGGCAGATGAAAAGGCCAAACTCAATGACATCGCTTTTGTCAATATGGTAATGACCCGCGACAAGGACGATGAAAAGGAGCTATACAATCTGCTTGGAGACAAGGAGTATCGGAAATTTCTCGATACAGAGTTCAAGTCGGAGAAATCCAATTTCCATATCTCCATCAATGTAGATATGTGGATTACAGGATTTGATGTGCCTTGCCTGACCATGCTTTACAACGACAAACCGCTGTCGAAACACACGTTGATACAGACCATATCGCGAGTGAACCGCCGATATGGAACCAAGGAATTTGGCTTTATCATCGACTATATCGGTATTCGTGAGGAGATGAAGAAGGCTATGAAAAAATACGGCGGAGATGTCGGGCCACAAGAAGATTTGGAAGCAGCTCATGAAGTGTTGAAAAACGAGTTGCAATTGCTGCAAGAGAGATTGTCGGGTCTGGTGTTTGACCGTTTTTTCGGAAATAACGACCTTGCACGTCTTCAGTTCATTCAAGAAGCAGCCGAATATATCCTTGCCAACAGTGTGGAGCGAAAAGGAGAGGTCTCATTCCTCAAACTTTTCAAAGAACATGTCAAACGGTTGCGCTCGGCATACAGCATCTGCAATCCAGCCGGAATTCTGACTGATGAGGAGATTGCATGGAGCCAATGTTTCATGGGCATCTGTTCATACGTCAACAAAATGACCGCTACCGAGCATGATACGGAAAGCATGAACCGGCATGTGGAACAGATGGTCCAAGAGGCTATCCTCGCCAGTGGTGTGGAGAGGGTTATGAACGAAGGTGCTGAAGAAAACATTTTCAGCGACTCATTCACTAAAGAGGTGGAAGAGATAAAGATGCCGTTCACCAAGTTTCAGATTCTCTGCAAACTCGTAGCCAAAGCCATCAGAGCATATAGTCGGACGAACAAGATACAGGCCGAACATTTCCAGAAAATGCTTGAAGAGACAATCGACGCTTATAATACGCGAGATAAGCTGACATTTACCAACGATGTGACACAGAATGTTGTAAATGATGTCTATGATATTGTCTCATATAAAATCAACGGCCTCTCTAACAACCTTCTGGATATCCTGAAAGAACTTAAAACAGATAGTGAAAAGTTCAAGGTATTGGGCATCACATTCGAGGAAAAGGCATTCTTTGATGTCCTTGTTGAAGTACGAGACAAACATGGCTTTGAGTATGCAGATGATCGTTGTATTGAGTTGGCCAAGAAAATCAAAGCACTGATAGATGACACTGCCATTTATGCCGATTGGCTAAACAACGACAACCTCAAAAGCAAACTCGCCAGCCAGCTTACTTTCCTTCTGTACAAAGAGGGTTACCCGCCCCAGTGGGATGAAGAAGTCTTCCAGAAAGTACTGGAGCAGGTGGAGAATTATAAGAAACATGAATAATATAAATGGAAGTTATTAAATATGAATATCAAGGAACTAACATATTATATCCAATCTGCAAATATCAATTTCTTAATTGGTTCAGGAGCTTCACGTCCATATCTTGCGACTTTGGGTTCTATAGAAAAATTACTCACTAGGTTAAATGATGATATGCATTCTCATCCTGAGCCTAAATATAAAATTGCAGAAGCATCTATATACAAAGCATTTTATGATTCTGTTATTGCACCCAATAGATTTTTCGGATACGGATCTGATTATTGTGAAACGAAAAGCAATTATCAAAACTATCTGATTACATGGAATAACTTATTAAACAAAAGACATTCTCGCATTCTCAATAAACAATTAAATATATTTACGACAAACATCGATTTAATGATTGAAGATGCTGCAAGTGGATTGGGTGTAGAGTTGAATGATGGTTTTAGAGGAAGTATTGATCCAATCTATGACGAAGCCAATTTTATGAAATCTATAATGCAGACAAGTATACATTTTCAGCATACTTCTGAAGTCCCAGTATTTAATTTGCTTAAAATACATGGTTCTATCAATTGGAGTGATCGGGATAATCATATAGTGCATGAACGTTTTTGGTACTGTTATGTAGATGATGAAATAAAAAAATTGGGAGATGATAAATTTGTCAATCTGTTTATTGAGTCGGAAAAAAGAAAAACAGAAAAAACATATGAACAAATTATAGAAGATGCAGAAGGACTTGAATTATCATATGATGCTTCCGAATATGATAATTTCATCACTGCGTATAAAAAATTTATAATAATCAATCCGACAAAAAGAAAATTTGCAGAAACGGTACTTGATTATCATTTCTACGAATTAATGCGATTATATTCCAATGCGTTGGAAAAAGAGAATTCAGTCCTTTTTGTTGTAGGCTTTTCATTTGCTGATGAACATATTGCAACACTTACAAGACGTTCGGCAGAAAATAATCCAACTTTAAAAGTGATTATTTTTGCGTATTGTGATGAAGAAGAGAAGTCATTAAAAAAGAATATAGGCATTGATTCTACTTGTGTCAATAACAATATTCTTATCATTACGCCAACCAAAATGAGAGAATTGAATGTGGATGATGACTATAATGACATAGTCTGTGATATTGAGCATTTAGATATGAACGCAATTAATAAGATTTTCGAATATATCAATAAAACAATCCACGCAAGTTATGAATAACAAACATATAGGGATACATAACTCAGTATTTAGAGTTGGAGTAGTATATTCTGTAAATGGGCGTGAGGTCAAGATTCGTGTAGATCACAATAAAAATTCTTCCCATCTGATTTACAAAGGAACACTGATAAAAAATGTTTCTGTAGGAAGCTATGTAAAAATTCTCAAAGGCTACACTCCGATTATTGGAAAAGTAGAATCAGAATATATTGATGAGAGTAAACAGGAAGATAAAGTATTGATTTCAGCGGAAGATTCCATAAATAGGATATTGATTGTCAAGTTAATTGGCTTTATTGACAACCAAATTTTCCGTCGTGGAGTTAATGAATTGCCATTAATAGACAACGAATGCCATCTTTTAACAAATGAAGAATTTAATCTTATTCATACATTCGCTGGCTCCGGCAAAGAAACTATTGAGGTAGGTCATCTTGCAAATGATTCACTTGTTCCTGTAAATCTTGGAATTGGGAAACTTTTTTCCAGTCATATCGGAATATTCGGCAATACAGGCTCAGGCAAGTCATATACATTGGCTAAAATTTATAGACAGCTTTTTACTCATTATTCTGGAAATAGCGCATTTAAAGAGAATGCTCAATTTTTATTTTTTGATTTTAATGGAGAGTATTCTTCCCATAATAGTATTATCTCGGATTCTGACAAAAAAGTATATAAATTGAACACAAGAAAAGATAATGGAGATAAAATCCCTTTAGCAGATGATGATTTCTTGGATATTAATCTATTGAGTATATTCTCTAATGCAACCGAAAAGACGCAACGACCTTTCATTGCGAGAAGTATTGATTTGTATAAGAAGATTGATAAGGACGAAAACAAATTTCGGAATTTTTTGAAAAAGCAAATCAAGGATATATTGATAATGTCTGATAAGGTCAAAAGTGAATTACTCCTTGATTATGTGGCAGAGATACTTCCTCCCAAATACGATGATGATGGGGTAGATATTGGATTAAAAACGGATTTTCATTATCACAACAATAGTAGTTGTTATTTTTTTTATGATTCAAATAACCAATTTATCAATTTGCAAGACCATCCGGATCAAATAGAAACGCGAAGTATATACATGCATGTAGATCAATTTGGGTTTACAGAAAGTTTTATTCATAACTTTATATGTATAATGTATATGCGAATGATATATGATGTGTTAGCAAACAGAGCATTAAATGAACACATTGCTCCTGCAATTCATAAACTTCGTCAATCAGAATCAGACATTTCTCGCATATTTAATTCTTCAAAAGACATGGGTGATTTTTGGGGCGATTCTAATGTTGTAATTATTGATTTAAGCGATGTAAATACTGACACAAAGAAACGTATTCCATTATTGTTGACTAATAAACTATATAATGAACATAAAAAAGCGGGGAAGGCTCAAAAATATTTAAATTTAATAGTAGATGAAGCGCATAATATATTGTCTTATCAATCAACACGTGAAAGTGAAGAGTGGAAAGATTATAGACTAGAGGTTTTTGAAGAGATTATTAAAGAGGGTCGAAAATTCGGAGTATTCATGACTATTGCCAGCCAACGTCCGTCGGATATTTCTTCTACCATAATATCGCAATTGCATAATTATTTTATACATCGGCTTGTTAATGAAAAGGACATACAACAAGTGAACAATACAATTTCATATCTAGATAAAGTTTCAGTTGAATCATTGCCGATTTTATCAACTGGGGTTTGTGTAATTGCAGGTCAACTTGCTGAAATGCCACTTGTTGTACAAATAGGCAAGATAGAAGCCGGATTTCGTCCAGCAAATGAAACAATTGATATAGAGAACATATGGAAAGGCAAAGAGGCTGCATCAATATAGAATAGTTTGCGACAGCCTCTTTGCTGTTATTTACTTCGTTTTGACCTGTTTTTCTGTTCACCCCACGGAAGGTCGGAAGACGAACTGCCAGCACCAGTGCCGACATGGGGCTGTGCCGGACCTCCGGCTGCAAGGGTAAACGCAGCACCCAATAGTTCCGCCTGCTTACCGCTTACCTGCTCCTGCGGTTCGAACACAGCATTGACAAACTCCTCGTCCGTGGTCTGACCGTTGAAATGTCTTTGGGCCACATCATAGTCTATTTGGAACTTGGTGTCCTCAAAAAGCTCATCACCGACCCGTGTCCAGATGTGAAGCGACGGATTCCGATAGTTTGAGACATTGATACGTACAAGCTCGGCACCGGACGAGAGGCTGTAACGTTGGGGATTGGCCTTGCGGTCAAGCAAACTTATCTGCTTCCTCTGTCTATCTATGATTGCATCCTTCTCCTTGAACTGCCGTTCTGCCGCTTCCGCCTGATGAATGGCTTTGTCTATTTCTTTTTGATAGCCGTTTCGCAGTTTTCCGATTTCTGATTTATGTTGTTCCTGCAACCGTACCTTTTCTGCCTGAAGTTCCTCAATCTGTTTATTGAGTTCGGCAATCAGCCTGTCCTTGTCTGCCAGTTCCTTCTTTGTCTTGGCAAGGTCTCCCTTGCCGAACCACGCGAGGATAGTGTTCCTTCCTTCTTGCGCCTTCTCCACATCGGCCTGTAACTTGGCTATATCCTCTTCATACTGGATTAACTGCTGCCTGTAATATTCCGAGTTTGTCTGATGCTTGGCGGTAGAGCCGACAATTCCACGCTGCAACCCGAACGGTTTCATGGCCTTGGCATAGCTGTTCTGATATTCATGCAATTTAGTACGACGCATCACATCGTCCGCCGACAGACGTGGTCCGGACTTCGTTTCATATTTCTTTTCGCCCTCCCGCTTCCTGCGGATACGCTCACCGGTTACTATGGGCACGACTGTAGCGTGCAGGTGCGGGGTCTTCTCGTCCATGTGCAGCACGCAGGACACAAGGTTGTCATCACCAAAGGTCTCCTTTAGCCATTTGAGATTGGCATCGATCCAACTGTCCAGTTTGCCGTCATTGGCAATTCTCATCATCTGCTCATGCGTTCCGGTCAGCATTACACGTATTGCTTTTGTCTGGTTCTTGCTGACTTTGCGACGCAGCCCGGCGGTCTCGATGCGGTGCTGTATCGCCTCGGTGCGATTGGACACGCCATCGGGAAATCTGACCAACTCACGGTTGAAATGTGTCCGGTCCGCATCGGCATTAACCGGCACATAAATCTTTCCCTTGGCATCCTTTCTTTCTATATGGCATGACATTCCACTGTCATTGCCGCTGCCACGCTGCAGGTGGCAGACTGCGTATTGTGTATTACTCATATCTATTCGTTATTTTATTGTTATTCTTGTTGTAAAATCCCGTCAGACAGCCGGAGGCACACTCGGGAGCCTGAGGAGTTCCCCGGCTTATGGGCTTTTTTACTGCCGGACGCGAAGCGGAGACGGTGAAAATGCCCTAATAAGCTACGGGATTTTACAACCCCATTTTCACGGGACAGCGAGCTGTCCATTGATTCTCCTTCATTCCATTTTTTCTGCATCCACCAGTTCGAGTCCGAAGGTGTCGATGAAGGTCTGCAACGCAGGATTGCGTTGTATCATCCTCGCGAGAATCATCTGTGGCGTGTCCTCCATCAGCAGGAAGTCGGCGATGTCCAGTCCCAAACTACGCTGTTCATCGGTCGCCATCTTTTCCAGCAGGTCGGAACAAGTGACACGCCTGCAGATAGTCTCCAGCATCGGCAGCCGTTGCCGCCATTCGTCGGTTGCCTTGAGATCGGGGAAAAGGATCACTTCTCGTTCTTTCAATACCTGCATGGCCTCGCTGTTGAAACAGCCGTGCATTCCCCCGGTGGCAAGCCATACAAAATCAGGGATGAACAGGGCGGCAACCAGTGCCGTCTTCTCGCTTTCGACAATGGCTACAGGCTTGGCTGACATGGTAGCGGAAGTGTCCGAAAGCAGATGCTCACCGAACAGGCACTGCTTCATGTGGAAATCCGGCACTTTTCTTACAGAATGGACCCAGTTGACTTGCTTGAAAGGCTCTTTAATCCGGTGCCCGGTTTCGGCATCGTAGCCCATAATCTTGCCTGCACGCACGTTACCCCTGACATCTATCTGCCAGAACACGGTCGAACCGTTCCACATCCTTGACGTGCCGACTTTGTAAACATGGAACAACCTGCCGGCTTCCTTCTTTCCCGCCACTTTGGTGAAGTAACGGTACAAAGGGTTGATGTCGTACCCGCGCATGGATTGCTCCACCCAATCATAGGGAAGATAAGAAATCTCCAGCTCTTGTTCTGTTGGCGGTTGTTTTGCTACATACTTTACTGTCGCAAATTCACAGCCGTTCATTTTATGGCCAGCCGATGTTTCCCTTGCTGACGGATTGTCCCGGAAGTATTCTTTCGGGGAATAGTGATAGCCACAACTGTTGATGTGGTCGCATTTACCCACGTATCCCGGGAAAGAAATCTCTCCCGCCTCGTCGATATAACGGGTAAAGCAGAACTTCCTTCCGCACCCCGGACAGACGGTCTTGCTGCCCGGTTTGTATTTTTGAAGATGGAATCTATATTCGTTCATAATGTTGTCAGTTATGTGTTTCTGCAAATGAATACCACCATTTGCAGTTTGCAGTTTTTGCAGTCCTGCAGGAATTTCCCCTTTTCAGTCCTCGAAACTGCAAAACTGCAAAGACTGCAGGCTGCAACAACGGATCATCCGTTGCAGTTTCGTGGGGATAATTCATCATTGTTTTCATTGGATTTTTCAAATTTATCATACATGATTTTCTCGTAATGTCCGGCTTTTGATTTCCGGAGAAGCCTGCTGCGGCATAACTCCTTCAGGTAGTTCATGACAGTCCGCTCGCTGACGCACTGCCGTTCCTTTCCAACGGTTATTGCTGTTTTTGTGTCAAAGGTATCAGGCAACATCGACAGTAACATCTTTGGAGGATCTTCACAGATGTCATTCGCCACGAAAGAACGGATACGCGTGTATGATTCCTCAAAATAGTCGTTCAGCCGTATGCCGGCTTTCACCGATGATACGTCTATAAACTGCAGGTGACTTTCACCGGACGCGTAGCGCATAACCTGATTTATCAATGCTAGACGGGCTACATGAGCCGGATGTTTCATTTCCCGACTGTCCACCTCGGCATCATCCTCTATCCGGTTGATACGCTCCACTTTCCTGTTCCACCAGGAGAAGAAGTATTCCCTGGCCTCCCTGTCCATGGACAGCACATGGGGTATTTTTTCTTCCGCTTCGGTGTCATAGTCCAATGCAAGGACCTTGTTCAATATATTCTCCCAACGGACTGCAGCCAGGGATGTCCTTTCCCCATCGTCATCCCGGTTTTTCCAGGATGACAGTTTGGGGGATTTGGGCATCACGAACAGGATACGGTCAAGCAGCCCGTTTTCCTCGAAACCTTTTTTCAGAAGCTCGTGTACACGCTTGGTCTGCGTGGTCCCGATTATATTTATACATGGATGCTCGATGTGTACAGGAACAGGGGAGTTTACCCTGGTAACATCCAAAGCCCCGCCACTCCATGCGGTCAGAAGCTGTTCTATGAGCTGCCCGTTCGTGTAACGGTTGGCGGAATTGAACATGCCCATGATCTCGTCCACCAGAATGACCACGCTTCTCGGGTTGTGGTGGTGGGTCAGTAAAAGCGACTCGGGAGTGAAATCAGAGACTACAGTACGTTTCAGGATAGGTCTCTTCCCGTTTTCTCCCGCGGCTTTCCATGCTTCCAGTTCTGCCTCGTAAACCTTGAAAAGGGCATAGTCACGTTTTCGGATCGGGCGATATGCGGCCTCCAGCGGTGGGGTCTTGCCCAGTCCGGGCCTGCCTACCAGAATGACGTACAACGCTCCGCTGCTCTGCCAGTCTCCTTTGATGCGGATACGGTATGCGCCTCCCAGGGCCGCAGATACAGCCGACAACATAGCCGTCGCGATAAACTCGATCTTGTAGTTCTCGTATGTGGCCATATCGAGTATGACAGACTGCACGGCCTGGGGCAGAACCTCTAGCGGGAATCCCGTTCTTTCAATATCCTCCGCCTCCATGCGGATTCTGTTACACAGTTCAAGCCTGCCGGTTGCCATATCACACATTTTTTATCTTGCAATAGGATGTTACACTCTCGGACTTGTTGCCTGTCTGTACCCGGCGTACATCAGATTTGGCATACATGTTCTTGTTACCGACCTTGACCGGTACGAGATAGCCTCGTTTCGCCCACAGGTTGAGCGTGCCCTCGCACACGTTCAGCAACTCACGGACCTGTTTTGTATTGAGATAAGTCTCCTCCGCTTCACGCAGTATCGCGGCTCTCTGTTCTTCTTGTTGCGCCATGATGGTACGCTGCACGATGGATTCAGCGAACATTTTAAGGTCAGCGGGAGTGACTTCTAGTTTCACGTTCGCTCCTTGCTCGACCAGACTCTCTATGGTAATCATAAATATCAATTTTGAAGTTTGTGATGACCATCTTCAAAAGTTCCCTGGTGCCCCGCTTCCGATGGCTTATAAAAGAGAAGCACCGCCAACCCTCGGGAAAGGATTGACGGTGCAAATGTATGTGTAAATTGAAAGTGGTTGATATATAATGATTTGTCTTAAATTGTCATGACAATATAAGTCCGTGTGACAACGTGAAAAGGTTATAATTAGCCTTATTTCTCTGCAATGGCCATCGTGCCTGTACCTGGGATATTACTGATAGCCTGTGCCAATTTCTGGAACAGTTCCCGGTTTTCGTCACTCTCTATCAGGGGTGCCATTTGGTCTTTGCCGTCCTTGATCACATGTTTTGCCGTTCTCAGGAACCCGACCGACTGCCGTATGGCGCTCTCGCTTTTCAATGACGGCAAATCCGTGAACTGCAATGTCAGCCCCATGCTGTACTCCTTGGCTGTATGCATACCGGCAACCAGACCGAGCTCCTTCAATACATAGAACGGTAATGCCTGATGAATGGCACTTGTATTGACGGAAATAAAGTCGCGGATATGATGTAATACAACTTCCTTGTTCTCGTGATTAAGATAATCGGCGAGTGGCCGTTCCTGGATTTTTTTCTTTCCGGCCACGCGTTGTAAAACAGGTCCCCTGACGCTGTCTTCGGTCCGGGGTGTAATCGTATCCCTGCTTTCTTCATCGGTTTCCATGTCAGCCGTGATGGTCTGCAAGGCCCATTCGCCGACATTGCCTTTTTCAATGGCGCTGTTCATGGCAAAATACCTGTCCCAGTCTGCCCGGGTTCGGAAACCGTTCCTGATGGATACGTTTATTATCTGCTTGACGACAAGGGAACAGCCCAGCCTGTCTGCATTGTCAGCTTTCGGGTTCTTCATCTGTTTCTCTATCATGGAAACCATCGCCTCGAAGCTCTTTCCGTAATACAGCCAGCTCAACACGAGCGGTGCCGAAAGGGTGACACCCGGCTTGGAAGATTTGCCGCTAAAAAAGGATTTTATCCTGCCCCAGAATGTGACCGGCGGAACGTTGTCGGGCAGAGGATTGTTTTCCTCCCTCTGTTTCCTGTACAGATCCACGATCTGCCCGGGTACCGCGTTCTCCGCGAACTGCATGTTTATATTTGCAAGGCCATCCGTACTGTCATCGTTCCAGGACAATTCCCATTCCCGCCTGATGCCGGGGAGTTGCCTGAATATGGCTTTGCAGATGGCAAGATACTGCCTCTCGTCACCGTTTGTCATCAGGCGCGAGAAGCGGTTGTATTCTTCACGGTGCGTGTTCTTCCACTGGAGAATATCCTCCTTGAATTGTTCGTATGTCAACTTCTGCTCGTCCATATTCATATTGCATTATCGGTGGATATAAAAGGATAGGTGGAAAAAGAAACGGTCAATCCAGAAGGTTTACCAGTTCCTTCTTCATTTCATCGTCTATCTTGCGGTACCGGGCAAAGGCACGGCTACCCTCAGAGTGCCCGGACATGGAGGCAATCAGGTTCGGGTCCTTGACCTGCTTGTACAGGTTCCCGATGAAAGTCTTCCTCGCCGTGTGGGTGGTGGCCACCTCGTACAATGGTCTTGCCACATCCTCGCGCGTCTTCGGGTCGAGCACCCTGACCATACGGTCGATTCCCACGTATTTGAGAATCTCCTTTATTTTCTTGTTGTAGCCGAAATGCGAGAATCTCGGGAGCAGCGCTTCTTCCAGGTCCTTGTACCTTTCCAGTATATCCAAGGCCTTTTGGTTAAGAGGGACCCGTACCGTGCCCGCGTGCTCCAGCTTGGTTTTCTGGGGGATGTACTCCACGCAACCGTCCACGATATTCGCCTTGGTCAGCCTGTTCAGGTCACTGACACGGCAACCGATCAGGCACTGGAACATGAAGATGTCACGATAGACCGGATAGCTGGCCCCCATGCCGCTTAAGTCGGCATAGTACACCTTATCCCGTTCTTCAAGCGTCAGGTAGAACGGGTCTCCGTACATGGGCTGCGCGATCTGGTACTGGTCGAAAGGATTATTTCGTGTAAGGCCACGCTTGATGCACCATTTGATGACGGTGCGTATGCGGTACAGGCTTCCCGACATGCTGTTCTCGGAACGTACCTGCTCGACATTACGGCGGACCTCGTTCTGGTAAAACACGGGATACATGTCAACGTATTTGTGCTCCTCCTGCAGCCAGAATTTGAAATCCCTTATGTCTTCTGCCGTGATGGAGTCAATGCAAAGATGGAAGCCCCTCTGGTGCATGACCTCATGGTGGAAACGCTCGTAACGGAGTACCTTGTTGAGATTGTCAAGATGATGTTTCCGGCTCTCGAACGCGAGTGGGGTCTCGTCAACATATTTTTGTATCTGGTATGACAACAGGTATTCCTCTGCCTTGTTGCCGCCCCTTGCATTGATGTTGGGGTGATGGTATTCTTCTATCAGTCCCTTGAGCCAGTTTCCGTCAACTCCACGGATGTATTCCCTGGTAATCAGGTGGGTAATTTGCTGGATATCCCTGTCGAAAGCGTTCTTCTTCTCTTCCGAGACAAGAGCCACACGTGGTTTGTAGCCTTGTCTCTCCGGACTCCAATGGTTCGGGTTGATGGACAGCTCGCTCGCGGCCTTTATGTCCACACCACCGATATCCCGGACACGGAAATAGACCCGGGCAAGATCCGTCACGTTGTTTTTCGCCGATGTTTTTCTGATAAATGCTGTTACTTTCATGTATATATCCTCCTCAGTTTATCATTTCCACAAGTTTTCGTTTCATGTCATCATCTATCGTCCGGTAACGCCGGAAGGCCCTGCTGCCTTCCACGTGGCCTGACATGGAGGCTATCAGGTTGGGGTCCGGAACCTGCCGGTACAGGTTACCTACAAAAGTCTTGCGTGCCGTGTGGCTGCTGGCCACCTCGTACAAGGGTTTCTGCACGGTATTGTAGCCGTGCGTGTCAAGAATGGTGACCACGCGGTCAATGCCACAATGTTTCAGCAGTTCCCGTATACCCAGATTGTAAGTGTTGATGGGCTTGAAGGGAAGCAGCTTGCCGGTATTCCCGCTATAGCGTTCCAGTATTCTGACCGCCTTTTCATGCAATGGGACCCTGACGGTTTTCGCCTGGCACTTCTTTGTCTTTTGAGGCATATACTCCAGAAAACCGTCCTTGATGTTCTCCTTAGTCATCCTGTAGAGATCACCGACACGGCAACCGACATAACAGTGGAATACAAATATGTCCCGGATGACAGCCAGTTTCGGGCAGTCGCTCAGGTCCGCGTCGTACAGGATATTCCTCTCTTCCGATGTGAGGTAGAACGGGTCGCCGTAGGTCGGCTCCTTGCATCCATAGACAGCATATACTTCGTTGTCGGAATACTTCATTCTCTTACACCAGTGCAGGAACGTGCAGAAAAGGTTCATGATATTGATGACGGTCGTGTTGGAGAGAGGCTTGGGCTTGTGGTTGATGAGCATACGGGGAATATAAAAGTCAGGATACTCCTGGCGGAGCAGATACTCGTTGGCGATGTACTCCCTGAAGTCGTTCATCTGCCCCAGGGTGACAGTTTCAACGAAGAGCGTGAAGTCAGTATCGCCCAATAATTCACGCCGGTACTCGTGATATCTGGTCATCGTTCGCTCGAAGCGGACGATGTGCTCCTTTGTTCTTTCCGCACCGTCATATTTTTCCAGGTACTCGTGGATGCGGTGGAGCAGGTTCGGGTGATCACGCTCGAAAGCCCGCGCAGGATGCAGGACATCCTCGATGACCTGTTTCATCCACTTGCCGTCAGCCTTCTCCGAGAAGGTCTTTTCCGCTCTCTCGATGATGGCGGCGATCTGTTCGGGCACCCGCTTCTGTTCAATGGCCGTCACGGCAGTCGTTCGCCTGTAACATAAGGTATCGGCATCCCAATACTTGTCATGGACCGCGATGGGGGAAACCACTTTGATGTCCACGTTCTTCTCCCGTACCCGGAAGCAGATGTTTGAAGTGGTCGCGGAACATTTTTTCAGATAGACGGAAATTTTCATTTGCTATGCCTTTTTTGATTACATGACAAAGGTAAATAAATTCCCGAATATGTTCCCATATATCCCGAGGAAACTTGCAACGAATTAAGACAAATTAAAAAGTCATTCCCGAATTTGATACCACATAAAGTATTGAATATTAGAGGTTATATTTGCACTTGTTTAGCTCTTTTTTTCATTTTCGTCTTTATTCGACTTCTCGAATATCAGATATTGCAGTTCCACGCTTTTCTTTTTATTACCAGTCGTCGGGGTACGGACGATACAATCTTAAATTTTATGGATAATATTACGAAGCAGAATGGAAATGAAGTCGGCAGACATCAGGTCGAAGGGCAGACGATCATTATCAATCAGCAGGAGCGGAGAAGCACGAACGGACTGGGAACCGCCGGTTTTATTCTGGCCTTGTTGGGTTTGATTTTCAGCTGGGTTCCGGGGCTCGGCTGGGTATTGTGGGCCTTGGGTTTGATTTTTTCATTCGTGGGAATTTTCAGAACTCCCCGCGGCTTGGCGATCGCCGGGCTTGTCATATCGTGTATCGCGTTGATCGTTTTGATTATCTTGGTGAGTGCGATCGCTTCCCTGGTGTAATCATTTCAGTTGGTATGAAGAAAGAGTATCCTGTGCAGAAGGATACTCTTTCTTATATTGCGATGTTTGAAACTTTAATATCTCCGGTTTTTCAATTCCGGTACAGTTTGTCGAACGGCGAAAGATCGCTCTAATCCG
>ULOD01023245.1_pt1 | contig 21720 bp, 14 predicted proteins | sample 1952351 | NCBI WGS metagenome assembly ULOD01 (sample SAMEA4835596, study PRJEB28245) | human gut metagenome | biome: gut microbiome; material: fecal sample | place: Denmark | collected 2008 | reverse complement strand
GGCGAGAAAGAGTGCCATGTAATGGAACAGCTTCGCGCGGACATCGACTCTTCGAGGCCCATGCTGACCAAGGGTTGTTGCAAGGGAAACAACTATGAACAAAACTTATCACTCGATTTTTCAGATGAACCTTTTTTATGTCTTAAAAGTCAAGAATTATGCTTTAAAGTAGAAAATAATTCTTAGAACAGGAAAATATTTGTCGCTTTAGGAAACTTTCTCACATAAAAGCTATATCTTTGTAACATGAATACTCTGAAATAAAACAGTAATGGCTGAAAATAAAGCTCTAAATCGAATTAAAGTTGTTTTGGCCGAGAAAGGGAAAAGCAACAAATGGTTGGCTGAAGAATTAGGGAAAGGTCAAGCTACGATTTCCAAATGGTGTACAAATGCCGCACAACCAAATTTGGAAAATCTTATAGAAATAGCCAAATGTCTTGAAGTTAATGTGAATGAACTGATACGAATGGAATAGAATGGTAAAACAGGATGGTACAATGATTGGAAAAAGTAAAAGTCCATATACTGCAGCCTTAACTGGTGGGGGATTTCTTTTTAATGAAACTCTCATCTTGTTGCCTTTACTCCAAGCCGAGCACAGCGAGGAACTGCTCCAAGAAGAAAAGGTGAACAATAATGTGCTGCATATCAATGCCGAGACTTCCCGAAAGAAAGTTATCACGGAGATAAGGCGCAGGTACCAAGCCGTCTCACTTTCCTTTTGGACTAATTTCATTGGAATGAGTGATAGCGACAAGGTTGTCGCCCTGTTTTATGTGATTCTCAAAACATACAAGATATGTTTCGACTTCCATGTGAATGTAACCATGCGCAAGTGGAATAGTATTTCGAAGAGCTTAGCCAAGGAAGACCTTATGATGGAGTTCAATGAAATCTCTGCCAAAGACGAGTTTGTTGATTCATGGAGTGACTCCACTAAGGGTAAAGTTGCAAGTGCATACCTCACCATCCTCAGGAAGGTAGGAATGCTGACCAATGAGAACCGTCTTCATTCCCTGGCCTGCAACAATTACGACTACTACCTGGCAAAGGGAGAACCATGGTTTTTGGAAGCCTGCCTCCTGCAGCCATACGAAATAGAAAACATAAAGAGATCTATGTAATATGACGATTAAAGAACTTGATGATAAACTGAACAGCTCTGGCTTCCAAGACACGGAGAACGGCGACCTGTTCTATAACTTCTTCATCTACCAATATCCGGCAGAGGAGGAGTATGACATCCGTCGGCAGATACAGGAGTTTAAGGCGAATCTCATTCGCCCTATCAACTATGTGGATGTGCTTACGCTGAATCTGTTTGAGGAGTTTTGCAATTTTCTCAACCAGAAGAAGTTCCTGCGTCATCCGTCCATGCTGAAATACCTGTTGGAGAAAGAGCAAAACGATCCGTCCAAGGCACAGAACACCCAGGACACACTTGCTCGTAATGCTCATTCTCCAGAGTTTGTACAGTACATTCACAGGCGTATCATCGACCATATCACCATCAAGGACCAATACCGTCGTCCATACGTTTTCTTGTATGGCATCGGCAGTATGTTTCCATATCTGAGAGTCAACGAGTTTCTTGCCCTCTATGAGGACTACAACGAGACCGGGAAGTATAAGATTATCGTCTTCTACCCAGGACATCGTGACCAGAACTCTTTCCGTCTGTTCGATACGCTCCCAGACAATCATACCTATCGTGCAACCCTACTTATCAATGAGTAACTTATGAAACTGAAAGATTTATATTGCAAGCCCATCGACCGTGCTGTCAATCCTGCCGTCAGCGCCACCAAGTTTGACCCAGAGACAGAACGAATCGAAATACAAGAATATGTGTTTACGGATGAGATCATCAATGGCCTCTTCCGCATACTCGATGCCATTAAGAACAACAAGCCATACGACCATGTTGGAATCTGGATTGACGGCTATTATGGTTCGGGTAAGTCTCACTTTCTGAAATACCTCGACTACTGTATCACTCCATCAACCCGTGAAGATGCTGTTTCTCGTTTGCTCGAAGCTGTGAAAATCATCGATCCACTTGATGAGAAGCACAACCTCAATTTTGATTACGACGAGTTGCTCACTATCGCCAACTGGCTGAAGCGTGCCACTATCGACACCTGCATCTTCAACCTCGAAACCAGCTACGACAATTCTACGGACAAGAAGAAGGCTTTCCTTCACGTATTCTGGAACGAATTCAATGGCAAGCGTGGCTTCAATAAGTTCAATATCACCTTGGCACAGAACCTGGAAAAGCCTCTTGCCGAGAAGGGCGTTTTCGAAGCCTTCAAGGATCGCATTGCTGAGGAAGGTGGCGACTGGAATGACCCTGCAATGGCTGCCGACCTAATAGACAACGAGCTGGATTGGGTGTTGGATATTGCCAAAGAGCTTGCCCCTACCCTCTCTGTAGATAGCATCCGTGAGCGCATCATCAAGCGAGACACCAATATGAGCATCGACCGCTTCGGAATGGAATTAGCATCCTATCTGAAAGATAAGGGCGATGACTACCGTCTTATTCTCCTTGCCGATGAGGTGAGCCAGTTCATCAACAAGGAGCGTGATCGCTATCTCAACCTCCAGGAGATTATCACCAAACTCTCTGAGGCTTGCGACAACAAGGTATGGGTGGCTTGTACCGCCCAGCAAGACCTTTCTGAGATTATGGACGATTGCCACATTGCAGAAGAGAAGGATAAGGAAGGCAAGATCAAGGGACGCTTCGAGGTGAAGGTTTCCCTAAAAGGTACACAACCAGAGGTGATTACCCAGAAGCGTATTCTCGACAAGAAAGAGGAAGTGAAGCCTGAACTTGCTGCCATCTACAACAAATATAAGGCAGGTTTCGACCTTCAGTTCAAACTACCAACATCCTATAGTAGCTACGAATCACAAGATGATTTCGTGGACTACTACCCTTTCGTGCCTTATCAGTTCAAGCTGATTATGCAGGTATTCAACTCGTTCCTCAATCTTGGCTATGTAGCCAAGGAGGTAAAAGGTAACGAGCGAAGCATCATCAAGGTGATCCACTCTACTGCCAAGACGAATGCAGATGCTGAGTTGGGCAAGTTCATCTCTTTCGATGAACTCTATAATAATATGTTCGAAGAAGGATTGCAGGCTCGTGGACAAAAAGCAGTAGATAATGCTTTGCGCATGGCTCGTACCTATCAGACCGACCGCCCAGAGCGCACCCGTCTTGCCGTGAGAGTAGCTAATGTGCTCTTTATGATCTGTAATATTTCACAGACCGACCAGCTGGTCTTCCCTGCCACATTGGATAATGTGACCTCACTTCTTATCAACGATATGGAGACCCCTCGCCTCAACATCAAGAACGAGGTGGAAAAGGTGATTGAATTCCTTTGCGACAACAACATCATCCGTCGTGAGCAGGGCAAGAATGGTGCACCCGAGACCTACGCTTTCTATAGTGAAGAAGAAATGAAGGTGGCTCAGCTCATTCAGAGCCAGGTGGTTGACAACAATACCCAGGCAGAGCAGCTGAAGGAAATCTTCAACAGATACATTACAGCCCTCCGCAACAAGGAGCAATTTAAGACACGCAGCTTCTCTGTTGGCCTCACCATCAAGCAGCGCACCTTCCTCAGCAACAATCCAGATGTGCAGGTAGAGTTTGTAATGGATGCGGATTACGAAAGTGCTGAGCAGTTGGCTTTGCAGAACAGCTATGCGAACCGCATGGTTTATTATGTAGGTCCTCAATATCGTGACAATAAGCGTCTGTACAATGCCTTCTACTGGTATTGCCAGGCAAACCGCTACATGGCAACTCCGGTAACAAGCGAGGACAATAAAAAAACACGTGACGAGTTTGAGAAACGTGCCAATGAACTTTACAATGGACTCATCAAAAAGGAATTTGAGAAGATTCTCGACACCTGTCCCATCATCTCTGGCCTTAGCGTGATAGATGAAGTCGAGCTGGGACAGAAGCGTGGCAACGACCGCTATCGTGTGGCGATGGATAAGCATCTTTCCAGCATCTATACCAAGGCGAACCTGGTGGATTATCCAAGCATGCCTCGCACCACGGAGCAGTTGAAGAAGGCTATTCTCCGCATTGTCAACCCTGGCGACTACGATGGAACGAATGCCGTACTTACCGATGCAGAGCATGAAGTAGAGATTTATCTCAACAAGCAGTTTGCCGAGGTAAATGTTTCTGATGTGCTTGCCAAGTTTGCCAAGGCTCCATACGGATGGGACAACATCTGTACGCTGTATATCATCAATGAGCTTGTACGTCGTCATAACCGCGACTACTCTTACTCAAACAACCCGAACGTTGAGACGCAGACTGTAGCAAGCCGCATCGTCAGTGAGTCAAACAAGTTTACGCTTCGTTTGGCCAAGGTCATCTCTCCGCAAGTAATTCAAAATTTCATTGCTGCATGGAAAGAGATCTTTGGTATTTCTGCTGCACCAAGCTCTACAGACAGCACCCAGCTCTTTCGTGCCTGCCGCGACATAGAGAGCGACCGCAGTCTTGCCAAGTTCATCAAGGGCTATAAGGGTATTGAGCAGCAGATAGCAGGCTATCAATTCTGTCAGCCTATCCGTGAGGCCATCGATCTCTTCGAGTCATGGCTTAACGAGCGTGACCCGCTGAAGTTCTTCAACCTTATCATCGCAGCAAAGGATGAAGCAAAGGGGCTCATTGACAAGTGCAAAGAGGTGGTGCAGTTTACTCATGATCAGCTTGATACATACAAACAACTCATCCAGTTCCAGGACGACAACCAGTATAACTTCCCGTTCGTTCCGATGGAGATGCAGGGAGCGGTAACAGATTTCTGCAAGCTGAAGAATGATCCTTGGCCTATTTCTGGCCTTCGTGGTTACATCAAGCTGCAACGCCAGTTATCAGGTATATTGGATGGTGTACGTAATGAACTCCGTGAGAAGATCAAAGCTGCCTATAATGATATGTTCGACTATCTGAAGCAGGTGGCAGAGAAACAGCATGTTCCAGAGAGTGTGCTGTCGGACCGTGAAACCGTTATCCTGGTCAAAACCACCCCTACCAATATTCTTGTACTGCAGAACAACACCAATACAGATACGTTCTATCAGGAGCAGGTGGATAAGATTATGTCTTATAATCCTCCACTGCCAAAGCCTGATGAAGACGAGGACAGCCCAACTACAGTTAAGCGCATCCGCAAGGCTTCTTTGCTGACGAAGACAAAGTTGCCAATCACGAACGCGGAGGATATAGAACGCTACCTGGAAGGTCTGCGCCAGCAACTCGAAAAGCTGCTGGTTGACCAGGATGGCGTAATGATTGTTAAATAACAAAACGTTGCAAGAAATCACACTAAAAGGTATACGCCATATACCATTTAAAGTGTTTTCTTGCAAAATAGCTATAAGCGCATGGACAAAATACAGAAAATAATGGCACGATGGAATGCTCTTTTGCCTCTTTCAGAAAGAGATAGAGAGCTACTAAGCCGTCGCTTCACTATAGACTTTAACTATAATAGCAATCACATAGAAGGAAATACTCTGACATATGGACAGACAGAGATATTACTTCTCTTTGGTAAAATTGTAGGCGAAGCAGAAGCCAAGGATGTACAAGAGATGACTGCAAGTAATGTAGGACTGAAAATGATGAAAGAAGAAGCTCAACTAAAAGACATTCCGCTAACGCAGCATTTTATCCGAACGTTGCACAAAACGCTCTTGCGTGAAGATTATACGGTTTTCAGAAATCTGCCAGGTGGTCAGACAACAAGTTATACTATCCATGCAGGAATATACAAAACTCGCCCCAATAGTGTAATTACTAGATATGGAGACAGATTCGAGTATGCTTCACCTGAAGAAACACCTGCTCTAATGGGTGATTTGGTAGAATGGTACAACGAAGCTGAAAAATCAGGAAAATTCACACCTGTTGAGTTGGCTGCCATGTTCCACTATCGATACATTCGCATTCACCCTTTTGAGGATGGAAACGGGCGTATTGCAAGACTAATGGCTAATTATATTCTTTCACGTCATGATTATCCGATGATTGTTGTAAGAAGCCGAAAGAAAAATGAATATTTGGAAGCGCTCCATAAAACAGACCTTACGGTAGGCGCTGCGCCTTCACTTGGCGCACATGCATCAAAGAGAGAGATACAACAATTTTTGACGTATTTTTCCAATTTATTCATAGAAGAGGTTTCATATAATATTAGCTTCTTAACAGAAAGAGGAGAAAACGTTTGGTGGTTTGATGGTGAACGGGTCAAATTCCGATCTGCCACGACAAGCCAGTTGCTCAACTTGATGTATTCGAAACCAGATATCACCATTCCGTGCTTATCTGAAAACATTGGGATAAATATCGCTTCTGTCAATAAACAAATAAAGCAATTGACAACTAAAGGATATATTCAACGAGCTTCTAATGGCAATTGGAGATTAATAATCACTCCTTCCATATAACAACCCAATTATACATTATCTCCCGTGGACACAAATAGAATCAAACGCTTCGCTACCGAAGCACGAAATATATTGAAAGCCGGCATTGCTGCCAAGATTACTACGCTTGGTTTCGACAAGCATGGCAATGTAGCAGAGAAGAACAAGCCTCAGCTGATGCAGGGCGGCTCTCTCTGGAATGAGCAGTTGCAGACAGAGGGCTTCTACTATCAGTGGATGTCCCTCTATAACCGTATTCAGCAGAAAGGTATCAGCGAGGTGTATGAGGAAGCTGCCTACACCTGGTTCAACCGCCTCTGCGCCATCCGAATCCTGCAGAAGAACAATCTCTGCAGTCCGGTTCTGACGTATGCTGATGCTGCACGCACTCCCGTCATCGTGGATGAAGCCCGACAGGGACGCATTCCGCAGATGAAGGAAGAGTTGCGCCAGCGACTCGTGGAACTTCTCGATGACGACACCAAGGTGACAGAGCAGTTTGCCATCCTCATTACAGCCTGGTGCCACGATAATCCAATCATCAACCAGTGTTTCGGCAGCATAGCCGATTACACCGAGCTGCTTCTGCCAAACAACATCCTGGCAGAAGGCGGTTTCGTGGACCTTTTAAATCATACAGAATTTATCACCGGTGAAGAGTTCCAATCACCTGAGTTGATTGGATGGCTTTACCAGTTCTATATCTCTGAGCGCAAGGACGAGGTGTTTGCCAAGAAGGGTAAGTTCGAGGCTGACGAGATTCCTGCAGCCACCCAGATCTTCACCCCTAATTGGATAGTGAAGTACATGGTACAGAACACCGTGGGCAGAATCTATCTGGACAATAATCCATACGAGACTCAGGTGCAAAAGAAGTGGCAATACCTCGTTGAACCTTCAGAAAAGCCAGACGAAAAGAATACTCTGAAATACAACGAGTTAACAGATTTAAAGGTAGCAGACCTTGCCTGCGGTTCCGGTCATATTCTCAACGAATGTTTCGACCTACTCTATGATCTTTATATTGTCGAAGGCTATGGTCGTGGAGAGGCTGTGGAGAATATTTTCATCCACAACCTTACGGGTATCGACCTCGACACCCGTGCCAAGCAGTTAAGCCAGTTTGCCCTTTTGCTGAAGGCTTGCCAGAAGGATGCAGCCTTTGCAGATGCCCACGTATTGCCGAATGTGCTCGACATGACGGGAGTGGTACCAGCCTTGGATAAAAAGGCAATGGCTGAGGCTTGCCTTCAGTTTGTAGGTGGCTACGAGGACGTGGCTGGCGAGATGCTGGAGGAAGACTTCGAACTTTTGAAAGAAGCTGACAACCTCGGCAGCATCATGATATTCAATAACGACGAGAACTACCTCAACATGCTCCGTAGCCATTATCAGGATTGGACAAAGAATGGTACCGACGATTGTCCTGCCGACATCAAGCTACTGTTGCCGGGTGTCAAGATGATTCTTGCCCTCACCGAGCATTACCATGCACTCGTGATGAACCCACCATATATGGGTGGTGGCAAGATGAACAGCGTATTGAGCAAGTATGTGAAGGACAACTATTCGGAGGCGAAAGCCGACCTATTCTCTGTGTTCATGGACATGGGCATGAAACGATTGATCTTTGGTGGCAAGATGGCGCAAATCAACATGCAGAGCTGGATGTTCCTCTCTTCGTTCGAGAAGTTGCGTGACATCTTCTTGCACATTTATGTCATCGACAGCATGTTGCATCTCGGCCCTCGCACGTTCGACGAGTTGAGTGGCGAGGTGGTACAGAACACAGCCTTTGTACTGACCAAGCCTCGTTTTTCCGAGTATGGAATGATGACAAGCTTCGAACTGGCTTCCAAACCGTTAGAAGAGCGAAAGGCTATTATTAACAAGCTGATAGAGGAAGGAGACTCTGGCGAATTCAAAAAGAATATCCGTGAAGCAAAAGGCATTTACTATCGTTTGGTGGATGGGAAGAACTGTGCCGATAAAGAGCAGATGTTCCTTACCAATAAGGATGGAAATGAGGATGGTAAGCATATTTATTATCCCAATGTGGAGCAGCTTAATTTTAGTAAGATTCCAGGTGCGCCTATCGGCTATTGGGTTACACCCAAAATTCAAGAGATATTTACATCAAATCTCGCGTTGTCTGCTGTTGCTAGTCCCTGTGTGGGACTGCAAACAGCAGACAACGCGAGATTTCTCCGCCTTTGGTTTGAGCCAAGCTACAGCCGAATCGGAATCGGCTGTGAAAATGCCGCATTAGCGGCTCGCTCGCAAAAAAAATGGTTCCCATATAATAAAGGTGGATCTTTTCGACGCTGGTATGGCAATCAGGAGTTCGTTGTTAATTGGGAAGAAGATGGAAAGGAAATTAAAGAATATAAAGGTGCTGTTATAAGAAATCCAACATTCTATTTTAAGTCATCTGTTTCCTGGGGATTAATTGCATCAAATGCATCATCTTTTAGATTCTATCCATCAGGTTTTATCTATGATGTAGCAGGAATGAGTTTATTTGCTAATGATACTAATAATCAATTATTCTTATTAGGTAGCCTCAATACAAAATTAGCATTTAAATTAGTACGATTAATGAATCCTACTGTAAATATGCAATGTGGGGATATTGCAAAAACTCCATATTTAAGATTAGATAGTAATCAAAAAATGAGGAGTATTTCTGATAATGTTGAAACTAATGTTTCTATATCTCATGAGGACTGGGACGCCCACGAAACCTCCTGGGATTTCCAGCGCAACGAGCTCTTATCCATCGATGCCGACACCTATATGGAGAACATCGATTACAAAATAGAGAAGCATTTCGAGGAAACGGGCGAACATATCAGCCTCTCCCCTGCTATCCCAAAGCTCGACAGCCTGGAATGGCGCATGGAGCAATACAAGACGAAGTGGGAGCGCAAGTTCATGCAGCTGCATAAAAACGAGGAAGAGCTCAACCGCCAGTTCATCGACATCTATGGTCTGCAAGACGAGCTGACTCCTGATGTTCCATTGAACGAAATCACCATCCTTCAGCAGGGTGAAATCTCGATTGAGTGAGAGCAGAGCCAAGCTCGCTTGAGCTATGCCGAGCGAAGAGAGACTGGGCAAAGCCAAATTTCGATAGAGTGAATTCGGCAACCACTGCTTGCCGAATTCCAATTGAAACAAATGTTTAAGGTCACAGACTATGACCTCAAAAAGAATATGAACATGACAGATAAAAATAATCATGACATCACCCCTCAAGGTTTTGTCAACGAAATAAAATCCATCATCAATACTGCCCGCTCCAATGCCGTGCGCAGTGTTGATTTTTGCCGAGTGCAAATGTACTGGGCTATAGGACAGCGTATTGTTGAAAAGGAACAACAAGGGAAAGAACGTGCAGAATATGGAACTTATCTTATAAAGAACCTTGCCATAGAGATTGAGCCTGAGTATGGTAGCGGATTTGGAGTACGTCAATTGGAAAGATGCAGACAGTTCTATTACCTTTATCCAATTGCGTCCGCACTGCGGACGCAATTGAATTGGTCTCAGTATAAGCAACTTATAGCAATTCCAGACCCAGACAAACGAGAGTACTACGAACTGGAAGCTGTTAATGAAGGATGGACTGGACGCCAGCTTGAACGCCAAATCAATTCGATGCTGTACGAACGCCTGTTGATGAGCAATGACAAGGAATCCGTACTTGCTGTGGCACGCAAAGAACGTATCCCAGAGTCGCCACAGGAAATTATCAAAGACCCGATGGTGCTGGAATTTCTTGGTTTAGAGCGTAAGGCTTCTTACTACGAGAAAGACTTAGAGAGTGCCATCATCTCTCATATCGCCGACTTCCTGCTTGAATTGGGCAAGGGCTTTTCTTTTGTAGCCAGACAAAAGCGTCTGTTGATAGAGGATGATGAGTATTTTGCTGATTTGGTTTTCTATAATCGTCTGCTACGATCCTTTGTGGTTATTGAAATAAAAAACCATAAACTAACACACCAAGACCTCGGTCAGTTGCAGCTATATGTCAACTATTACGACCGATACGAAAAGACAGACGACGAGAATCCAACCATCGGTATTTTGCTCTGTACAGACAAGAATGATACTGCGGTAAAACTTGCTTTACCTGAAAACAACAAAACGATTCTTGCCAGCAAATACCAACTCTATCTGCCTACAACAGAACAGTTGATTAGTGAAATTAACGAGGTCAAAAAGTTGGCAAAAGAGAAAAACAACTTATAGAAAGGAATATAATTATGGCAGACAACAACAACATTCAACATATCGTATGGCACGATGATGCCATTATCAAGCAACTCATCAGCTATGCTGTTGGCTGCATGCTCGGAGGCTATCGTCTTGACAAGCCGGGGCTCCACATCGCCCACCCTAACCCAACCGATGACGAGATTGCTCCTTACGAATACAAGGGTGAACAGTGGGCTATAGACGACGACGGCATCATGCCGCTCATGCCAAACGACTGTGGTTTCTCTGACAACGCCTCCGCTCGCTTTGCCGACTTCATCCGAGTGGCATTGGGCAACGAGGAGCATGTGGCAAACCTGAACTATGTGGAGAAATGCCTCGGCAAGACACTGGAGCAATACTTCGTAAAGGACTTCTGGAAAGACCACAAGAAGATGTATCAAAACCGCCTTATCTACTGGTTGTTCTCATCCAAGAAGGGTGCCTTCCAGGTCATCGCCTACATGCATCGTATGAATGCCTACACAGCAGAGCGAGTAAGGTCCAAGTATCTCCTCCCTTACATCGAACATCTGGAGGCAGAAATCGACAAGCTCGATGCCCGTCGTGCCGAACTCTCTACCAAAGAGACCAAGCAGCTACAGGCGCTGCAGAAGCAACTCGACGAATGCCGTGAATATCATGAGCGCTTGCAGGTAGTAGCCGAGCAAGCCATCAGCTTCGACCTCGACGACGGAGTGGTAGTGAACTACGCCAAGTTCGGTGATATATTACAGAAAATAAAATAAGCAAGTTATGAATAACAATATACAATTTCTGCTGTATTCAATGCCTGATGACAAAGGTAAGATACAAGTAGTTATTAAGGACGAGACGCTGTGGTGTACGCAACGTGCCATGGCAGAACTCTTTGGCGTTGGTGTGCCTGCTATCAGCAAACATTTGAACAATATATATGAAGATAAAGAACTGCAAAAAGAGGCAACTGTTTCCAAAATGGAAATAGTTCAAGTGGAGGGAACAAGAGAAGTTAAAAGAACTTCGGAGTTCTACAATCTTGATGCTATCATTGCAGTTGGCTATCGTGTATCAAGTTTTAAGGCTACCCGTTTCCGCCAGTGGGCAACAAAGGTGTTACATGAATACATACAGAAGGGATTTGCCATGGACGACGAGCGCCTAAAACAGGCTAAGACGGCCTTTAGCAAAGACTATTTCCGTGAATTACTGGAGCGTGTCAGGAGCATTCGTGCTAGTGAACGACGTATATGGCAACAAATCACCGACATCTATGCAGAATGTGCCTTTGACTACGACAGCAAGTCGCCCACTACACGTGAATTCTTCCAGATGGTGCAGAACCGTTTTCATTATGCCATTACTGGACAAACTGCGCCAGAAATAATATACTCCCGTGCAGACCATACCAAAGACCACATGGGACTGACCACATGGAAAAACGCTCCCGAAGGTCGTATCCTACTTTCGGACACAAAGGTTGCCAAGAACTATTTGCCGGAAAAGGAAATACGCCAGCTAGAGCGAGCCGTGACTGGCTACTTCGACTACATCGAAGACCTCATAGAGCGTGAGAATGCTTTCACAATGGAGCAATTTGCCGCCAGTGTCAATGAGTTTCTCACCTTCCGCCGCTACGCCCTATTGCCCGACAAGGGAAATATTAGCCGTGAACAGGCAGACCGTAAGGCCGAAGAAGAATACAAATTGTTTAATCCCACTCAGCAAATCAACTCTGACTTTGACAAGTATCTGAAGGATTTGTTTGATAACGAATAACAAAAAAAATGAAAATAGGAACAACCTCCGATACCCAAAAAGAACATACAACCAAAACAAGGGCATGTCGCGTTAAAAAAATCATGAAGTAAGAACGAACTATAAATTCGAATAGAGTCTGATATGTATATTTCAAAAATCAAGATAATCAATTATAAATGTTTCTCTGAAACAGAAGTAGAATTCAAGGAAGGCCTAAATGTCATCCTTGGACATAATAATGGAGGGAAAAGCACATTATTAGAAGCGATTTCCCTTGTTATAGATACTGAAAAAAGCAAACGATTGACTGCTTGGGATTTTCATCAGGGCATGGGGCTTGACTCTTTAAAACAGAATCCCCCTGGTATTTTCATTTCGCTATATCTTTCAATGTCTGATAATGAGGATTACAATTCTGGTGATGTTGCTCTGTTTTCTTCATATAACATAGTCTTGGAACCGAAAGTAGAAGCTTGTCTTACTTATGAATTTTATTTACCAACTACTGAACATGAATTATACAGAGAACTTGTAGCTGATGCAAGCAACACTCTCGATATAATAAAGATTATTGATAGTAGATTTATTCGTAAATATACATATTCAATATATGGTGGAAAGCCATCACTTCATCAGTCGGTTTCATCTGAAGATTTAAGAAAGATTGACTTTCAAAAAGTGGATGCACTCAGAAATGTTAATCGTGATTTGTTCTCTAAAAGAGCAGACCTTTTGCATGATGTTTTATCCTATTTTTTAGATTATGACATTAAAAACTGTGCAGAGTCAAAAGAAGACAAGGATAGCAAACTCAATGAACTTAGAAGTAATTTTAAATCTGAAATAGGCAAAAGCATCAGTTCTCTTATCAACAGAATCAAAGGTGGAAAAGATGAAATACTAAAATACGCGGATAAAACTGGTGCGCTGTATCAAAATAGTGACTTAATCTTTGATGGGACAATTACAGAGGAAGAACTCATTAAGGTCTTGAACATAGCTGTCTCTTCATGTATAGGATATCATATCCCTATAAGTAATAATGGCTTAGGATATAATAACCTTATCTATATTTCATTGCTCTTGGCGAAGATGCAGTCAAACAAAGAAGTTTCATATATGGGGACGACAAATGCAAAGGCTTTTTCTATCTTATGCATAGAAGAACCTGAGGCACATTTGCATCCTGAGCTTCAATATCATTTCTTGAAATTCCTTCGTCAAAACATTCTCGACGGAAAAGTTAAACAGGTTTTTGTCACATCACATTCTCCAAGTTTGACGGCTAAAGTCAGACTTGAAGAATTGTGCAGTCTATTTAAAGATAACAACTCTATTACAAGAGCATATTATCCTGGCAAGATATACGGTGATGATGAGAAGTCTAAGAAATTTGTTCAACGTTATTTAGATGCGACAAGGGCAGATTTGTTCTTTGCTGGTAAAGTTCTTTTTGTAGAAGGATTGGCAGAACAAATTCTTATTCCTGTATTCGTAAAAAAACTTGGATATGAAGAAGAATGGCTAAGACAACAAGCTATCATTGTTAATCTGAGCGGACGATACTTTGACCACTTCTTGAAAATGTACAATGGTAACAAGGGAACTTTTCCAGTACGAGTAGCATGTATTACAGATCGAGACCCAATGACAAAAAAAAGAACTACTGAGAGATTCGTATCGTGCTGGCCAGTTGAATGTTACGACGAAGATGAGGGTAAATTCCAAAATCATGGACAAAAATATGTCAATCAGTACAAAAATCACGCTAATATTCATTTCTTCAGCCAAGATGAATATGGCAAAACATTCGAATATGATATTGCAAGACATAATGCAAATGAGCCAGCAATCATCACGGATTCAATGAACAATCAAAACGAGTTGAAAGAGATGCTTTCTAAAAATACATTTGAGGAAGCGTGCAAAGTATGCAATTCTCAGGAACTTATCGATATCTTCAAGAAGAATACTAGGTGGGACGATGGGCATAAGAGAGCCGGATTAATCGCAGCTCGTTATCTCTGTTCTTTAAGCAAGGGAGAGTATGCACTTGAATTAGCAACGGTTCTTTCTGAATCGACTGAAACTTCCAAAAGATTTAACGTACCACCATATATCAAAAATGCAATAGAATGGCTATTGGAGAAAAAATAATCAAATCCGACGAAATACAAGATATATTTTCTTGTAATCGGGTCCTGGCAGGTCCTGGCGCTGGCAAAACATTTTGGATTGTCAGACAGATTTCTCATATCCTGGAATCAGGTGTATTGCATTCGACAGATAAAATTGCGTGCATTACATACACTAACAAAGCTGCTCGAAATATTGAAGAACGCATAGGCCATAGATGTAATGAGCTATATGTTTCTACTACACATTCTTTTCTTTATATCATATTATAAAGCCCTATCTGCATTTAATCGCAGATAGGGAAGGGTTTGCTATTGAAAAACTGGATGGTCATGATGACGAAATCATTATCGGATATAAAATACTCTCAGAAATTTTACCTTCAAACAAACGGCTTGCTACCCTGAATTTCAAGGAGTATTCTAGGTTAAAGTCTTACATAAGTAAGTTTCATTGGCAAATGAAAGATCAAATTGTCATATTGAAATCTGCACCACGAAACCAAACTCCACTGAGAGTATTTGGCAAAAACGACGTATTGGCTTACAAACAATATACTTGGAGAAATTATGGCTTACTTCATCATGATGATGTTCTGTATTTTTCTTATAAACTAATAAAGCAATATCCTCAAATAATCAGAATACTGGCATCTCAGTTCCCATTTATGCTGATTGACGAGTATCAAGATACAAATTCTATCCAGCACTATTTCTTCCAGTGTTTAGCCGATGCTGGTAGTAATGTTACAATCATAGGTGATGTGGCACAGTCAATATATGGTTTTGCAGGAAGCGATATTAAGAATTTAACTTCCTTCAAGTCGCGCAATCTTCAATGTTTCAAAATTGAAGAAAATAGAAGAAGTACACCTTCTATCGTTCATTTCCTAAACATACTGAGACCAAAATTGCAGCAAAAGGCTATTTCGGTTGAAAATTATGGGGTTCCTACAATTCTCACAGGAACTCCTACTGAGACTTATCTGAAGGCAAAAGAATTGAGCAACTATGAAGAGGTTACATCTCTTAGTTGGAACAATTCTATTGCCAATATGCTTAAATTAGAATTGAATGCGGATAAATCCCAAAATATGCTATCATTACTTTTAGACTCCTCTACTAATCATGAAAGAGCGCGTTTTACCATCTACTGTATAAATGCTGTAGAAAATGCGAGGTTGCAACTTATGAAAGATGCAATAATATATGTGTGCAAAGCTTTCAAATTGGACAAAAGAGATATAAAGAACAAACAAATAGCATTCTCCATATTATTGAATATTCTTGAGAAGTATTCTGATTACAAAGACTCTTCGCTAATGGATTTCTACAACATTATAAATGGGTTGCAGAATAATTCTTTGCCTAAACTGACAAAAGGAAATGACTATCAGTTATTTAGCAATAAATATTTGGAGTTTGCTAAAGATGTGCGTTGTAATGATGAAGAATCAGAGCATCTAACCATCCACAAGGCAAAGGGGTTGGAATTCAACAACGTTTTATTGATAATAGAAAGCAATAAAGACGCTGTAAATTTCTTATTGAACGCTGATCTTAATGCAAAACAAGATGATTGGCGTTTGTACTATGTGGCATGCAGTCGAGCAAAACATAGATTATTTATTTCTATGCCATATTTAGATGAGACACAAAAGAGCTTGTTAAAAGCAAAGTACAAAGAGTCAATTGCAATACATGAGTAATAATATAAAAATATTACACAGTCTTTTTTGATAATGAAGGTTATGGTACAAGATAGAATATACAACTACTTTGAACGCAATCCACAACTTCATGTGCTCTTCATCTTCGACAGAATGAACATCATCCAGAACGAACTTGACGAGATGAAGGAATGGAAAGACGAGTATATATATAAAGTATTTGACGGGGCTTGGTTCAATGCCAAGTATGCCATCGAGAATGATTGGAAGGGCAAGCATGTGATTCTGCTCTTCCCGGAACAGGTATATCCTCACACAGAGGATCAGCAGCTCAGCTTCCCCCTGCTTGATATGCTGAAAGCCAACATGGAATATAAAGAAGAAGACTACGCCAGCTTTATGCAGCAGTATAATCTTCCTGAGAAATTCCGTAGTTTCGTGAAGAAGAACATTGGCGAAATCATGTCGTCTAAGGTAAGCAACATCCTTAATGGACATATCGATAGTACTTCATTTAGCGAAGATATGGTTTGCCGTGCCTTTATTTCCAATTATCTTGGCGAGAAGAAGCTGCAGGAATGGGAACAACTCATTATCAAGATGATTATTTTGGATGGAATAGCAGAAGAGAAAAAACGTACAGAATTCTGGTATAAGCTCAGTAAGAATTATGATGCATTAAAGGCTTTGTCAGAAAAGTTGGATAAACTCTTTGGCTTAACCCAAAACTTTAATGCCACCATCAAGATGCAAAACGTGGCAGAGAGCTTGAAGTACAATAGTATCACGCAACTTTTAGACGCGGTGCCAGGCGATACCTACAAGCAGTACAAAATCAGCAGTTCGGTAGTTCTTGACCAGGTGAACAAAATCTACGAATTGGGAACTCACGACCGTCAATTATCAGAAAGGTTTGCACAGGCAATGACCGCATTGGCATCTAACATCAAGGAAGAGGAGATCATCAGACTCTATGGCATAGATGCTAACTATTTCTACCTAACGGAGACACTATGCTGGCCTATTCTGAAAGAAGTCGTAGAGCAAAAACTGATGGCAGATTCAGAGCAAGTGAATGAGCGTATGCGTGAGCTTTCCTTGAAACTGCCTGTGAATAGTAACGTTCAGATTGCTATCCGATTCATCGAGCAATCCGCTCTGTACTATACTCAGGTAAAAGGTCTTGGTACTCTCAAATTAAATAGCACAAAGGAATATGTGGACATATATACATCAGAGTTTTATCTGGTAGATACATATTACCGTCTGACGCTTGAAGCATACCACGAACTCATAACCAAAGAATGTCCCATTGAGCAAACTCTGACTTCTGCAAAACGGCAGTTGGACTTGGGGTACGCCAAAATCAGCAACATCCTCAATATAGAATGGTTAGCATGTGTAGAGGAAAAAGGGAATTGGTTTACAGAGACAGGCTTGAAGCGACAGGAAGATTTCTATGCCAACGAGTCTGATGGCAGTGTGAAACAGGTAGTCATCGTAAGCGATGCATTAAGGTATGAGGTCGCGAAAGAGCTGATGCAAAAACTTGCCAAGGAGAAACATATTGCCACAATAGGAGCCTATCAAGCTATGCTGCCTACGGAAACCAAGTATTGCAAGCCTGCTCTTCTTCCTCATCAGTCGCTGGAGCTGAATGATACGGATATAATGGTGGATGGCGCGGTGTTGACAACTACCGACCAACGTACAGTACATTTGGGGAAATACTGTGACGGGGCTATCTGTGTCCGTTATGAGGACGTGATGAATAGCGACTCACAGTCTATGCGTGAACTGTTCAAGCGACCATTGGTTTATATCTTTCATGACACAATTGATGATGCAGGACATTCACAAAGTCCATTCGATGTAATCAACGCTTGCCGAAAAGCCATTGATCAACTTGCCGTGTTGGTAAAACGCCTGCATGCCACATGGAATGTTACAAATGTACTCCTCACTGCTGACCATGGCTTCCTCTATAATGACATGAAGTTTGAGAACAAGGATAAACATAGTATCGTGGAGTCTACCATAGAGAAAAAGACCCGGTATTATCTCACAGATAGTAATAAACGTGTGGAAGGTATAGTGAAATTTCCACTCGACAAAGTATCGTCCATCAAGAGTGCCAATTCCATCATGGTGGCCGTGCCTGAGGGAACAAACCGACTGGCGGCCCCTGGAGGTTACAACTTTGCCCATGGCGGTGCTTCTCTTCAGGAAACAATAATTCCTGTCATCAGGAGCGTGCGTAAGAAAGCGAACAAGACAGAAAAGGTTGGTGTAGCATTGATAAGTCATAACTTGAACATGGTGAGCAGTCGCTTGAAGTTCCAGATAATACAATCTGAAGCCGTAAGTATGACCGTGATGGAACGCAAGATTATTTGCTGTATTTATAATGGTGACGAGCCTGTGACCCAAGAGAAGGAAGTGACATTGAATAGCACTGACGCAACGAACTTGAATAATCGACTGTTTGAAGTCACACTCAATCTAAATAAGTCTGTCAATACAAGCATGTTACAGCTTAGAATTTACGATATAGATGACAAGCTTAATCCACTCGTTCGGGAAACGGTGAAGAACAACACAATGATAGAACAAGATTTTTAATAATTTATAATTATGGAGAGTAAGTTGGAAAACAAGATACTGGATGCTTTCATAGGCAAGGTGGTTAGAAAGGACTTGGCTTTTCTTGTAAAGGGCGGCCTTCCTGTACCTACATACGTTCTGGAATATCTCCTTGGACAGTATTGTGCCAGCGATGACGAGGATGTGATAAATGAAGGCATAGATAAAGTGAAACAGGTAATACAGAACAACTATGTTCACCGCGCGGATGCAGAATCGGTAAAGGGACTGATACGCGAGAGCGGCAAGCACCGTATTATCGACAAGGTTACTGTAGTGCTGAATGAAAAGAATGATGAATATCAGGCAACCTTTGCCAATCTTGGACTGTCAGGTGTTCCTATCGGTACCGACTATGTGCGCCATAACCCGAAGTTGTTGAGCGGCAACGGTGTGTGGTGCATCATCACACTGGGGTATATCAGTGGCGAGAACATCAAGGTGAGATGGGAAATACAGACATTGAAGCCTATTCAGATTTCAAACATCGACCTGCAAGACTATATCGACCAACGAAAGAACTTCACAACCGATGAATGGATTGACTTTCTGATACACACTGTGGGGCTTAATCCAGAGACAATGAACAGACGTGAGAAGTTCATCACACTGGCTCGTCTTCTCCCTCATGTTGAGAACAACTTCAATTTCATGGAATTGGGTCCAAAGGGAACTGGTAAGTCTCATGTGTTCCAGGAACTGTCTCCTTATGGTGTACTTGTAAGTGGTGGTGACGTAACCTCTGCCCGTTTGTTTGTGAAAATCCAAGGTAACAAGGAAATTCTTGGACTCGTGGGTTATTGGGATGTTGTGGCATGGGATGAATTTGAGCAGCAGAAGGGGCGTAACGTGGACGCTGTGCTTATCGATACCATGCAGAACTATCTTGCCAACAAGTCGTTCAATCGTGGCAAGGGTACACATGAGGCAAGTGCATCTATGTCTTTTGTGGGCAATACTAAGCATACTGTGCCATACATGCTGAAGAACAGCCATCTGTTTGAGAGTATTCCTACTTCCTTCATCAAGGGTGCGTTTCTTGACCGTATGCATCTGTATAATCCTGGATGGGAAATCAAGATGTTGAAAAAGAATAGTTTCTCTAAGGGGTATGGTCTTATCACAGACTACATAGCAGCCGTATTACACACTCTACGCAATGACGATCGTACGGCATTGCTGAATGATTATGCCAAGTTCGACGGGTCGCTTTCTGAGCGCGACCACCTTGCCATCCGTAAAACTTTCTCTGGCATGATGAAACTCATCTATCCTGATGGTAAGATAACGGATGAGGAAGCAAAAGAAATCATTGACTTCGCTGCAGAAGGGCGCAAGCGAGTTAAAGACCAGCTGTATATCATTGACAGCACTTTCTGTGCGGAACCAGCGAAGTTTGAATATGTTTGGTTGAAGACAGGCGAAACTGTAAAGGTGGAGACACTTGAAAACATCGAACATAAACCGATTAACAAGGATGCCGAAGACAATGATAAGGAAGAGAATTTGGAATTTAAACATTCAGGTTCACGTCCTCGCATCAAACCTCTTGTTGCCAAGACTGTTTCCATAAGAGAAAACCAGAGTGGAGTGACTTATAAAGGCTTGTTCGGTGATTATTTGCGAACAGCAACGGATATACACATTACTGATCCTTTTATACGTCAACCGTATCAGATCGACAATTTGGTGGATTTCATACAAATGGTGAAAGATGTGTCAACTATACAAGACACCGTCAAGATTCATCTAAGCACACAGAATGACGATGACGAGAAAGTGGCAGAGATGATAGACTCTTTCAACGACTTGGCAGATGAGTTGCTGCCGATGGGCATAGAGTTTACCTACGACTTCAAGGCAGCTCATGACCGCTTTATTAAAACAAATACGGGATGGACCATAGCTCTTGGACGTGGCTTGGACATCTACGAGAAGTTTAGTCGCTTCTCGCTTTGTCGCTGTAATCAGAAGAATCGCCGCTGCAAAGCGTTTAATGTTTCTATCAATAAAACAGAGAAGTAAATGGAAATAGGAGAGGTTCTTGAAAAAAAGATGCCAAAAGTAATAGAGTATGCTTCGCATGGCGAAAACGGAGCATTGCCGTTCACATCTCTGATCTTCTTACGTTATCATATATGGAGAGCTTTCAGCAATACTCCTCCTTGAACCAAAGGCGATAGATGGGGTCATCTTCCGAAACATTTTCTGAAATACTTCGGCAAATATACTAAATATTACCCAAAGGTAAGTTACCCCAGGGTAACATTTAGTGATTGTTAGCATTCCATATCAGTCCTACTATAAACCACAAGAAACAGCTAAGATGATGGGTGGGGAATCTACCCATGAAGCAAATAGTAAGAAAACTTTTTTGACTATACTGTCATAATACTTTACTAACAAACTTATTTTGGGGCACGTATCGCGGCTACAGACAGAGCCTGAGAATAGTAAACTTATTGTTGAAAGAAAATACGGGAAGGTGTGGAGAAAAACAGCATTGAGGGCTTGGTGCTTGATTTTGGGCTATGTTAAATGGATACGGAGAAAAAGTTAATGGGCCGTTAATTCATGCTAATCAACTTGCATTCGGCTAAACGGAAGGTTATCTTTGTATAGTTGCTCCACTATGGCAATTTGCACCCCCAGCCATCTTTGCACGAGATGCAGGATGCAGCGGAACAAAAGAATGTAAAATATAATACACCAAAATAATAATGAAAAAGTTAAGTTTCTTATCAATCTCCTCTGTTGGGTGCTGAAAACGGAGGATATCCACCCACCCAAAACGG